>Ga0265295_1000383_pt1 | contig 90184 bp, 83 predicted proteins | sample Munlansysbiofilm_FD_192503 | JGI IMG/M metagenome (GOLD analysis project Ga0265295, IMG submission 192503) | Leachate microbial communities from a municipal landfill in Southern Ontario, Canada - Methane capture system biofilm | ecosystem: Engineered > Solid waste > Landfill > Unclassified ... | reverse complement strand
GCGCGGACGGAGACGATCCCCATCCTCAACGCGGAGACGGACGATGTGGAGCTGGGGCACGAGGCCACGGTGGGCCGGGTGTCCCAGGACCAGCTCTTCTACCTGATGAGCCGCGGGCTGTCCGAGGCCCAGGCGATGAGCCTCATCGTGAACGGGTTCGTGTCCCCGATCTTGAAGGAGATCCCGCTCGAATACTCGGTCGAGCTGAAGGGACTCCTCGAGATGAGCTTCGAGGAGGCGACCGGGTAATGGACGAGCGGATCCGGGACGACTTCCCGATCCTCCGTCGCCACGAGCACGGGAAGCCCCTCGTGTACCTCGATTCCGCCGCCACGAGCATGAAGCCGAGCGCGGTGATCGAGGCCGAGGCCGACTTCTACCGGGAGTCCTACGCCAACGTGCGGCGCGGCGTGTACGAGCTCGCCGCCGCGGCGACCGACCTCTACGAGGGAGCGCGGGCCAAGGTCGCGTCGTTCATCGGGGCGAGGCCGGACGAGGTCGTGTTCACCCGCGGGACGACGGAGGCCCTCAACCTCGCGGCGTGGGGGCTTGGCGAGACGCACGTGGACCCGGGGGACGAGGTCCTGGTGACGGAGATGGAGCACCACGCGAACCTCCTCCCGTGGCAGGAGATGGCGCGCCGGCAGGGAGCGCACCTCCGCGCGGCCGCCGTGACCCAGGACGGGGAGCTGGACCGGGACGACCTGCGGAGGAAGCTCTCCCCGCGGACGAAGGTCCTCGCCCTGGCGCACGTGTCGAATGTCCTGGGGACAGTGAACCCGGTGGTGGAGATCGCGGCGGAGGCTCATCGGGCGGGGGCGGTGGTGGTCGTGGACGCTGCCCAGTCCGTGCCCCACATGCCGGTGGACGTCCGCGAGCTGGGGGCCGATCTCGTCGCGTTCTCCGGGCACAAGATGCTCGGCCCGACCGGGATCGGCATCCTGTGGGGGCGGAACGACCTCCTTTCCGAGCTCCCTCCCCTCCTCACCGGGGGGGAGATGGTGCGCGAGGTGTGGCTCAACTGGGCAACGTGGGATGACCCGCCGGCCCGGTTTGAGGGGGGGACCCCCCCGATCGCCCAGGCGATCGGGCTCGGCGCGGCGGTGGATTACCTGCGGGCGATCGGGATGGACGAGGTCCGCCGTCATGGGGAAAAGCTGACCGCACTCGCCCTGGACGGGCTCCTCGGTCGGCCCCACGTGACCGTGTACGGGCCCCGCGACCCGAAAGCGCGGGGGGCGCTCGTCTCGTTCGCCCTTGCCGGGATCCACCCCCACGATGTGGCGACCCTCCTCGATCAGGAGGGGATCGCGATCCGCGCCGGGCATCACTGCGCCCAGCCGCTCCACCGCCGGTTTGGGATCCCCGCCTCGTGCCGGGCGTCGTTTCATGTGTACACCACGCCCGACGAAGTGGAGCACTTCCTCGCTGCCCTCGATCGGGCCTGGGAGGCGTTGCGGTGACCGGGTACGAGGAGGTCATCCTCGACCACTGGCGCCACCCCCGCCACAAGGGGCGCCTCCCCGACCCCACCGGTTCCGCGATCGAGGCGAATCCCCTGTGCGGGGACGTCGTGCGGCTGGAGGTCCGGGTGGAGGGGGGGACGATCGCCGACGCCCGGTTCAGCGGCGAAGGGTGCGCGATCTCCCAGGCCGCGGCGTCCCTCCTCACCGAGCTCATCGTGGGGAAGCCCGTGGCCGAGGTGGAGAAGATGAAGGACGAGGACCTCCTCTCCGCCCTGGGTGGCGTCGTCAGGACGCGGCTTTCCTGCGCCCTTTTGCCGCTCCGCGCCCTGCGGAAGGCCCTCGCCTCGGGAGCCCAGCGAACCTCCCCCCCGGGCGAGGTGTAGATCCGATCGGAGGTGATGCCCCGATGACGGCGAGGCTCCTTGCGGCGTGGGTGGCCCTGGTTGCGTTCGGCCTCCTCGCGTTCGGGGAGGCGCCCGTCCTTCCGCAGGGGATCATCCCCGTCCCCGACGAGCCACCGATCATCGTCTCCGTCAAGACCAACAAGGCGACCTATGCCCCCGGCGATCTCCTCCGGCTCACGTTCACCCTCAACCACGACGCCTACGTCTATCTCTACAACCTGACCGCGGACGGGAAGGTGAAGCTCCTCGTCCCGAACCGGTTCCTCCAAGACCCGCTGTTTTCGGCGGGGACCCACACCCTCCCCACCGAGGGATGGGTCCTCCGGGTCACCGCGCCTGAGGGGATCGAGTACCTCCAGCTCGTGGCGAGCGCCGCCCCCCTTTCGTTCTACGAGGCGAAGGCGTTCGAGGCGGACGCGTTCCTCGTGTACACGAACCCAGCTGCGTTCGCGTCCCAGATCACCGCGCTCCTCCCCAGGACGTGGGGCACGGCGTGGACCTCCTACCGCGTACATCGGCCCCAGGCCAGCCTCTCCGTGGCGACGAGCCCGAGCGGGGCTGGAGTGTGGGTGGGTGGGAGCTACGTCGGTACGTCACCCCTGTCCACCAGCGTCGCCCCGGGGCGGATCCAGATTCGGGTCGAGAAGGATGGCTACGAAACGAAGTCCGTGGATCTCGTGGTGGGGGATGGTGAAGAGGTCTCCCTCGTCGTGAGCCTCTCCCCCGCCCGGCCCGTGTGGCCTCCCATCTCCCCTCCCGCGTGGACGGTGGACGTGGAACTTCCGGCGGTCGGGTTCGGCCTCGCCGTGGGCCTGACCTCCCGTTCCATCTCCACGGACCTTTGGCTCGGGGGGGTTGGGTTCGGCATGTCGGTCCAGCTGGCGCCTCCTCTGCCCGACCTGACCGAGCCGGGGCCAGGCGGGTGGTTCGCGGGGGGGCCGGAGGTCGAGGGGTACATCGCCGGTTGGCTGCCGCTCGGTCGCGGGGGCCTTATTGTCCTGGTCGGGGTTTCCCTTCAGGAGATGGCGTGGGTGCCGCCGTGGTCGCCCTCCGGGGCCTTCGCCCCGCTGGTGGACATCGAACCTGAGACGAGGACCGACGTTCACCTCACAGGGGGCGCGGGGATCGGCGTCGAGGGCTCCGGGTGGCGGCTGTACCTTCTCTGGCACTCCCGCCGGGGTCCCACCTTGGGAGTTGTGTTCACTTCGTAGGGCGCGCTCCCGTGAACGAACCGGGGCGCCGCTTGGCGCCCCGGCTTTTTCTCGGAAGACGAGGAGTTACTTGCCGACGATCTGGATGAGGGTCTCCTCCTTCGTCCCGTCTCTGAACCCGATGACCAGGTTGTAGTACCCTGCCGGAAGCCCGTTCGCAGGATACCAGACCGGGGTCCCCTCGGTGGGCACCGTCGGGATCGAGATCTCCTGCAGCCCCGTCTCTGGGTTATGATGAGCGGCATTCCAGTACCAGACCGTTTGGTGGCTGTCATCGTGAAGCTGGATCAGGGTAACCCAGGCTCCGATGCCGGGCACCGGACTCCCCTGGAAGTCGCGAAGGTCGACTGAGACGAAGATCGGCTGGCCAACCTCGTACACAGCATCCACGGTCCGGCCCTGGAACGCCCCCGCGCCTCCCGCTATGCCGAGGTCCACAAAGGCCCCTGCACCGCCAGCCGGCGTGGCTCCGTACCCCAGGAGCAGGCGCACGAAGTCGTCGTAGCCCATGGCGAAATCGAGGGCATGGGCGACTCTTAGGAAACCGTATTCATTGAGGAGGGCCTCCACTTCGCCTGCGCTCAACCCAAACCGATTCATGAGGTCGAGGACCAGCAAGCCCTCGGTCATGAGCCCACCGCGGTTGATCAGGAAGATCGCCGTATCCGCATCTACCCCATACTGGTCCATGTAGGAGAGCATGTCACAGACCGGAATGGGCAGGTACGGGGAATAGTTCACCTGACCAACCGTTGCCGCGCCCGGGCTGCGGCCGCCCCACCAGTTGTAGGTGGCATCGAGCGTCCCCAGGCCATTGTTCGTGACCATCCCGTAGAGGTCGTTCCAGTTGATGTGGATCGTTGTGGCATCGGCCCCCGCGCCGACGGCGATGTCGCCGAGGATCGTGAACCCTTGCCCCATCCGGCCGATGAGGATCCCCGCCGCGCCGAGCGACATGTCACCCGTCACCTGAGGAGCATGGGGGCAGCTCGCGCAGCTGAAGAGCTCCGTCGCGCCGGTCACCGGCGTGCTTGCGTCGTAGGTCCCCTCACGGACCATCACTGTGTCTGCGTAGGGGAGCTCGTTGGCACCGGCGATGGCTTGGTTGAGATAGCCGTTCGTGGGCTCAGGTCCAACCGGCGCGACGATGATTAGCATCGGATCGGTGATTTGCACGCCGGGCTCCGCAGGATTGCCATCGGGGTCGGTTCCTAGCCATGGGCTATAGATCACAGCACCGTAGACCGCGTCGCCCCTCCCGCCGGGGTTCATCGCAGCCGTCGGGCCCTCTGCCGAGCCCCACCAGTTGAGAGCTGCATCGAGGCCCGACACCACAGCATAGGGGGGGTCGTAATTGACAACGCCGTACGTGTTTCCGGCGATGCTATTGAAGCGGATCACTGAACCCGCAGGTTCTGCTCCGCCCCAGCCGAAACCGTCGATGGCAATGTAGTTGCCAGAAAGCACGTTGTGTTCGATGGTTGTCCATAGAGCATCGTATTGGAGGCTGATGCCATAGTCGCCGTCCACAACTGTGTTGCCAACGATGATGTTGTTCCTGGCTGGCTCCCCACCCCAAGGGGTAAGACCCATCAACCCGATGCCCAATTCGTTGTTGAACACGTAGTTACCAAGAACATCTACGTCGTCTGCCCCGACAACAAGGATGCCTGTGGCTACCCAATCTGGATGGTTCACCCAGTGGTTGGAGACGACGTTCCCGACGACCTGTCCTGTGGCACCATAACCGATCTGGATCCCGTTCTCGGCCCACCAGCCGGTTGCGGCCTCGAGGCCATTGCCCGTGACGACGTTCCCGACAACGTTGGCCACGGGATCGGGAGCGGGTCCTCTCGCCCATCCGGTGACGTCGCCCATGACGCCGATGCCTCCGCGGCTGTAGTCGGAAACAACATTACCGATGATGTCAACGACCGAGTCGCCGTAGACCAGGATGCCAAAGGTCTGAGCCGCACTGCCGCTACCGTTTGGCATTAGGTTGCGGACGATATTGCCTTGGATCGTACCGGTGACATTGCGGTAGAGGATACCTACCAATCGCGACTCGCTTGGCGGAACTACGTTCTGCCCATCCACGGTGAGGAACAGCACGTCTGTGAAGCTGGTCTCGGGGCCGGAGACGTGTGTCCCCGTCATCGTCCCGCCGTAGGCGAAGATGACTGGGTCGAACGGCACGCTGGACTCGGCAATGGTGTACGTCTGCGAACCAGGCGACTTCACAACCGCCCCCGGCTCGCCGATGATCTTCACGCCGGAGCCAACAATGCCCTGGGTCACGTACTCGCCAGCCTTCACAAGCACCGTGTCTCCTGGACGGGCGATGTTAAGCCCCGTTTGCAGGTACCCGGCGGGAAGCTCCGGCCCTGCCTGGGCCACCACGAACGTCCACACTGGCGCAGAGGGGTTGTTCCCCAGCCAAGGACTGTAGGCAACGTTGCCGGCGATCTGGCTGGGAAGCGGCCCCGCGTCTTGCCCCCACCAGTTGCCAGTGGCATCGAGGAGCGGTGCTCCGCTGGCCAGGTTGGCCACGTCTACTGGGTCGTTCCCCATGATCGCGTTACCGTAGATCTCCACCGTAGAGGCGTTCACAAGAGAGCCGATCGTGATGCCGCCGGGGGTCCCCCACTTTCCGGTAGCGAGCGTGTTGTCTACGATCGTGTTGTAGCGGATGATGATATTGCTGATCCCAAAAGCTAAGTAGATCGCCCCATTCTCTGTGGTGGCGCCCGTCACCGTGTTGCCTTCGACCACCACGTTGCTTGTGTAGACGGTGATCCCGTCCTGGGCCGTGTTCGTCACCACGTTGCCAATGATCCACCCGCCGCTCAGGCTCGCGTTGCCGCTGAACTTCTTCCCGAGCTTGATGCCGTCGTTCTTCGTCGTCGTATCCACAGTGTTCCCGACAATCCACGTGTACTCGGAATCGTAGATGTAGATCGCGGCGTTGTCGCTGCCGCTGTTTCGGATCTCGTTGTACTCGATCCGGCCATTGGTAACCTGATCGAAGTTGATCGCGTCGCCTGGCGAAGGGATGTTATAGATATAATTGTACGCGATCAGCGGCGATGCTCCCACCCGGATTTTGACCGCCTCGTTCATCGTTGAGCCCGTATTCGTGATAATGTTGTAGGCAACCGTAGCATTCTGAGATGTAAATGTCGTGCTGTTGTCGTGGATGATGTTTGTAGTATCACTGTTGATGTTCGTTTCGATGGAGAACCCGTTGATCACCACGTTGTTGGCCTGGATATTGAACACGGTGGTGTTGCTCAGTAGCAGGGTCTCCGGTCCTGTGCGCCCGCCCATGCTTGGCCGTGGATCTACATTGGCCTGTGCGCCAAGGATCGTCAACGGCTTATTCACGTTGATCGTCCCCGTGAGGTTGTACGTTCCCGCGGCGACGATGATTGTGTCCCCCGCAGCCGCTGCGTCAATCGCCGCCTGGATTGTCGCATAGCCACCTGGCCCAACATGAAGCTCCGTCCCTAAGACTCCGACTGATGATACGGCGACCAGTCCCGCCACGAGCCAACCCAGTTGCTTCCTTCCTGCCATCCCTGCCTCCTTTCCCTCCCTCACCTTCGCGAACGGTCCCACTCCAGTACCGGTCGGCCAGAATGGCGGGTTGCGGAGAAGCTGTTCCCTTGGGCGCCGCCTTCCAGGTCGTTTCGCCGTACCTGCGTGGCCCCCCACAATTCACTTATTAGTACATCTCGGCGGGGGACAGGGTCAAGGGGCACTATGTCCTAGTGGTATATCATATAAACAAGCATGGAGCGGCGAGGGGCGGGGAGATGTTACTGTGGTTGGCCGCGGAGCTGGCCGCAGCCGGCCTGGATCGCGACTCCCCGGGAGCGGCGCACGGTCGCGTCCACGCCGTGGAGGACGAGTTCTCGGCGGAACGCGTCCACTGTGTTCGGATCGGGCGGCTGGTAGGGGAGGCCCGGAGCCGGGTTGAACGGGATGAGGTTCACATGGGCGAGCCTTCCCCGGAGGAGGCGCGCCAAAGCGCGCGCGTGGTCGAGCCGGTCGTTGACGCCACGGAGGAGGACGTATTCGTAGGAAACCCGCCGCCCGGTGGCGGAGGCGTAGCGGTCGGCCGCGGCGAGGACATCCGCAAGCGGCCACCGCTCCGCGAGCGGGACGAGCTCACGGCGCAGCGCGTCATCGGGGGCGTGGAGGGAGATGGCGAGGTTCACCTGCAGCCCCTCCCCTGCGAGGCGGACGATCCCCGGCACGACCCCCACGGTGGAGACCGTGACCCTCCGCGCGCCGAGGGCGAACCCGCGCCGATCGTTCAAGTTGCGGAGCGCCCGGAGGGTGGCGTCGTAGTTGAGTAGGGGCTCGCCCATCCCCATCACCACGACATGGGTCACCCGCTCCCCCGCTCCGCGGAGTTCGCGGGCGAAGTGGAGGACCTGGGCTGCGATCTCCCCCGCGGTGAGGTCCCGCACGTAGCCCATCTTCCCCGTGGCGCAGAACGGGCACCCCCCCGGGCACCCGACCTGGGTGGAGATGCACACCGTCCGCCGGTCGTCCTCCCGGATGAGAACCGCCTCGATCGCCTGTCGATCGCGGAGGGAAAGGAGGACCTTCTCCGTCCCCTCCCCGTCGCCCTGGTGGGCGATCGGAACCGGGCCGGCCAGGGTGAACGCCTCGCCGAGCCGCGCCCGCAGATCCCGGGGGAGGTTCGTCATGTCCGCGAACGCGGTGCCGAGGTGGCGCCACGCCCATTTCCAGATCTGGGGGGCGCGGAACGGAGGCTCGCCCCACGAGGCCATGAGCGCCGCTACCTCAGCGAACGATAGATCGAGAAACTCCCGCATCGCACCTGCCCGGACTCCCCGGGCCGTCCATCGGCCTAGCGGCCGATCGCCCTCTCAGCGAGGCGGGAGACCGCCGAATTCAGGGCACGTTCCAGTGCGGCTGCGTAGCGTTCCCGTTGCCGAGCGAGGGTTGCGTCCATACGCCAATCATAGCCGGGCGGCGATCCTCTCCCCAATGCAGGTCGCAGCGCGGCCACGCCGGCCGCGAGTGGTGGGGGGCGAAGGCGGAAGGGTACCATCGTGGGCGATGGCTGAGTTTGCGATTACCGGCGGGACGGTGGTCACCCCCCGCCGGGTGGGGGAAGCGGACGTCCTCGTCCGTAACGGAAAGGTTGCCCGCATCGGGAGGAGCTCGGGGAAGGGGGGGGTTGTGCCTGCCACGGGCCTCCTCGTCCTCCCCGGGGCGATCGATGCCCACGTCCACCTTGCCCTTCCCGTAGCGGGAACCCGCTCCGCCGATGACTTCGCGTCGGGAACCCGCGCCGCCGCGGCGGGGGGGGTGACGACCGTGCTCGATTTCACGGTCGGCGAACCTGGGGTACCCCTTCCTGACCAGATCGAGCGGCGGCTCACCCAGGCCCGGGAGGCGGTGGTGGACTTCGCCCTCCGGGCGGAGATGGTGGGGTGGACCCCGGACCGACGGGGCGAGCTCGGCCCGGCGGCGGAACTCGGGGTCCGCTCGTTCAAGTTCTTCCTCGCCTACGCGGCAAGCGGCCGGCGGACCCCGCTTGGGGTCCTGCACGATGCAATGGTGGAGGTTCGAAAAGTCGGTGGTGTGGCGATGGTCCACGCCGAGGCCGAGGAGCTCGTGGACCCCCCCGGCGGCCCATTCCCTCGCGCGCGGCCCCCGCTCGCGGAGGAGGTGGCGATCGCCGAGGTGGGGATCCTCGCCCGGGACGCGGGCTGCCCGACCTACATCGCCCACGTCTCCACGGCCCGGGGCCTGGTCGCCCTGCAGGCGGCCCAACGGGCGGGAGCCCCGCTCGTCGGTGAGACCTGCCCCCACTACCTCCTCCTCGACGAGCGGGCCTACGGTCAGCCGGACGGCCACCGGTTCTCCGTGACCCCTCCCCTCCGCACCGTAGCGGACCGGGACGCCCTGTGGCGGGCCCTCGCCCGCCGCCGGTTACAGGCGGTGTCCACCGACCACTGCCCGTTCACAAACGCCCAAAAGGATCCGTTCCGGGATGACCCGGCTCGGCTCCCGTCCGGCCTCCCCGGAGTGGAGACCCTCCTTCCCCTCCTCTACTCGGAGGGCGTGGCGCGGGGCCGGATCACCCTCCGCGACCTCGCCTGGTACCTCGGCGAGGGGCCGGCACGGGCGTTCGGGCTCTGGCCGCGGAAGGGGGGGATCCGGGTCGGTGCGGATGCCGACCTCGTCCTTGTGGATCCCCATCGCTCCTGGACGATCGAGGCGGAGAAGCTCCACATGGCCACGGACTTCTCCCCCTACGAAGGGATCACCCTGACCGGACGGGTGGTGGCGGTCCTCTCCCGGGGAGAGTGGCTCGTGCGGGATGGGGAGCTCCTCGCCCAGTCGGGACGGGGGGAGTTCATCCCCTGGCGGTGACGCGACCGTCAGGGAGCGATCTCCCACGCCGCGGCGATCTCCCCGAAGAACAGGGTGTGGAAGTCGCCCCGTGGGTAGTACTTGGCGCGGATCCCCGCGTCGCGGATCCCCTCCGGGAGGAGCGTCGCCTGGGCTACGACCCGGCACTCGTAGGCCACGGTGCATCCCGCGAGAACGGGCAGGGGGACCTTCTTCCCAGGCATGGTTTGTAGTCCGAGCTCCGCGAACTTGTCGGTGTCCCGTCCGGAGCGGCTCCCGCAGAACGCGAGCTCCTCCGCCATCGCTCCCCGGGGCACGTTCACCGTGAACGCCCCGCTGTGCTCGATGCAGCCATGGGTGTAGCGCGACGGCCGGACGAGGACGAGGCACACCGGCCGCCCCCACACCGTCCCGAGCTGGAGCCACCCGATCGTCATCGCGTTCGGGCGCCCGTTCCTGTCCAGCGCGACCAGGAACGCCCCATCGCCGTGCAAGACCTGCTCCTGTACCTCGTCGAATCGCTTCCAGGGGGTGATCTCGGTCATGGCCCTCTCCGTGAGCTGGCCCGCTCGAACGGGTTCGGGTAGTACGCGGCGAGGATCCCTCCCCCGATGAACTCGCGGAGGATGGACGTCGCCGGGATCTCGTCCCCCGGGTAGGGGGCGTACCAGCGCAGTTCCTCCAAGAGCCCCTCCGCCCTCAGCCGCAACCGGGGGTGCCGTACCTGGAGGAGGAGCGGCTCCACGCGGGGCCGGAGGACGTTCCACTCGTAGACGAGGGCGGAGTTGAACATGACATCGGCCCGCCCCTGGTGGGGGAACACGAACCGTTTCTCGCCCCGTCGCACGTTGTCCCACATCCGCAACGTGTCCTCGGCGGTGTAGCCGCGGTAGGCGGCGTCCCGCACCACGCGCCGCAGGAGCCGGTTGTCGGTGGTGGACATCCGCACGTGGTCATCGAGGTTGAGCTGGGTGAGGGCGGAGGCGTAGATGCGGAACGACTGTTCCTCCAGCCCAGAGGGGAGGAGTCCGGGGTTCAGACAGTGCAGCCCCTCCACGAGGAGGATCCCATCCTCCTCCAGCTTGAGCTCGCTCCCCGTCTCGCGCCGCCCCGTCGCGAACTCGAACCGGGGCAGCCGCACTGCCTTCCCCGCCAGCAGGTCCTCCATCTGGCGCTGGAAGAGGGGCACCTCGACCGCCGAGATGTCGTCGAAATCAGTGAGGCCGCGGCGGGCCATCTCGTCGCGGGGCAGGAAGTAGTCGTCCATGGACACCGGGTACGGCCGCAGGCCGAGGGCGAGGAGCTGGACCGCGAGCCGCTTGGTGAACGTCGTCTTGCCCGACGAAGTCGGGCCGGCGATGAGGATCAGTCGCGGGGCGGAGGGATGGTTGGCGATCGTGGCGGCGATCTGGGCGATCCGCTGATCGTGAAAGGCCTCCGAGACGAGGATCACCTCCGTCATGCGGCCGGTGCGCACCGCCTCGTTGACCGTATACGCATCGTACACACCGAGGAGCTCGAGCCAGTGCCCGTACTCCTCGAACACCTGAAGGAGCGCGGAATAGTCCTCGGCCGGGGCGAGCTCATTCGGCCTCTCCCGGCGGGGGAAGCGGAGGACGAACCCGTGGGGATAGGGGGTGAGGGCGAACTGGGAGAGGAGGCCGGTGGAAGGGACCATCGGCCCGAATAGGTAGTCCTCGAACTGGCCGAGCCGATAGAGGGGGATCGTCTCCCCGCTCGCCCTCTGGGCGAGGAGGTCGGCCTTGTTGGTGAGGCCCCGCGCCCGGAGCCGGGCCTGGGCCTCCGCGAGGGGGACCTCCTCCCGGACGATGGGGGCGTTCGCCCGGACGAGGGAGCGCATGTGGGCCTCGATCCGCTCCAGTTCCTCCGCGGTGAACAGCGGGCGCTGGGCCACCCGGCAGTAGTACCCCCCGAACGGCGCGGAGTGGTCGATGATCAGGCGGGCCTCCGGGAACAGGGTGTGGACTGCGCCCGCGAGGAGGAAACTCAACGAGCGGGTGTAGATGCGGATCCCCTCCGAATCGGTGAGGAACACCGGCTGGACCGAGGCGTCCTCGCGAAGAGGGAACGATAGCTCACGAAGCTCGCCACCGACGATCGCGGCCATCGCCGGGACCCGGGGATCGGGGTACGCCGCCTGGACGAAATCGGCGAGGGCGGTTCCCGCCGGCCCCTCAAACGCCCGCCCATCAGGGAAGATCGCCTGGACTGTCTCGCGACGCTTGGTCGGACGAACCGCGGCCATAGGTGAGGATTGTACCCCTCCCCTCCTCCCTTCGGGAGCGGGAGGCGAGGGGAGCTAGGGAAGCGGCCAGGTTCAGCCCGACACCCCGGCCTCGGCCGCGAACCGCTCGTTCATCCTCCCTCCCGCGCGTGGCGGGCCGCCGCGAGAAGCTCTCGGGCATAGGCCACCGCATCGCGCGCGGTCCGCGGTCGGACCCGTTCCGCCGGAGGTGGGGCGCCGGCGTCGCCCATGTCGAGTGCGATCCCATCCAGGCGAAGGAGGGGCCGAAGCGAGCGCAGTTCGGGGACGTGGCGGACAGCGCGGGCGAGGAGGTCGGGGATCCCGTCGTGGGCGATCGCCTCTGGGTCCTCTCCGTAAGAGAGGAGGAGGGCCCGCAGGCTGCGGTCGGCGGCGACGAGGGCAGCATCGAGCGCCCAGTCGAGGCTTTCCGCCGCGAGCAACGCCTCGGCTGTCATGAGGTCGTGCTCCGCCTGACGAAGGTGGCGCTCGGCCTCCGCCCGGCGTGCCTCCTCCGACCAGGGTGTGCCCGCCCCGCCGCGGAGCTCGTCGAGCATCCCCTCGTCGGAGAACCCAAACCGGTGCCCGAGCTCGTGGTACACCGTCCGTCGCACCTGATCGCGCAGTTCGGCCTCGCTCTGGCACCACGTCTCGAGCGGGCGCTGGTAGAGGACGATCGTCCCCGGGAAGTCGTGCGGCGTGTCCACGTCGGGGAGCGACGGCCCCTCGTACATCCCGAACGGGTAGTCGGGGGGGACGAGGCCCCACTCTGCCATCAGCTCGTCGTCCGGGTAGTCCTCGACCCGCACCTCGAGGCCATTCAGGTACCGCTGGAACTCCGGGGGGAGCTCGGCCAGGGCGTCCTGCACCAGCCGCTCGAACCTGTCCCGACTCATTTCCATGGCCATGGCCCCAATCCTACCGGAGGAACGGCTCCGATCCGCGCGGCGCGGGTCAGGCGGCGAGGCCGCGTCGCTGTACAATGCCGCGGAGGTGGTCGTATGAAGCGGGTGGCGGTCATGGTTGCAGCGGTCCTGGTGCTGGGGGTCGGGCTAGGGTGGGGGCAGTCCTGCTGTCCTCCGCCGTCGTGTTGCCCTCCGCCCTCGTGTTGCCCTTCTCCTTCCCCCGAGCCCTCCTGCTACGAGGGGTTCTGGCTGGGGGAGGCGATCCTCATCGAGGTGATCGTCCCGCAAGGCCGGCTCTGCTCCTGCTGCTGTCCGATCACGACCCGGATCAGCGGGTGGAGGGTGGAAGCGTTTCTGGGGGGCGTGGTGTACGAGCACACCTACCCCAACCCGGTGAGCGTGGATACGAAGATCGTGTGGGACCAGAAGACCTCCGCGGGGAGCCAAGCGGCGGCGGGGTTCTACCGGATCGTGGTGAGTACCACCGATCAGGGGGACGTGCAGACCTACATTAAACTTGTGGACAGGGCAGATTGCCGCTCTCTCCTCTGCACGCGGCCGTCCAAGCCCTGTGGAGTTCCCATTTGCAATATTCACCTGAAGCTCTCTCCGATTCCGACCTGCGGGCCGTGCTGCGATCCGTGCTGTGACCCGTGCTGTCTCTACCCGTTCTACATGCTGGGCACGGGGAGGTGAACGGCGCGGCCGTCTGATCGCGAAGCGGCGAACGACCCCTGGACTGCGGGCATCCGCGGTCGGGGGTCGTCTTCTTGGCCCACGCCACGCGGTGGGACTTCACCCCCCGCCTGTCGTGCTTTAGAATCCGTCCCATGCTCGACCCATCGCTAGTTGAGAAGCTACTGGCCTTCCAGCGGAACGAAATCACCGAATACCATGTGTACCGGGGGCTGGCTCGGCTGGCCAAGGGACAGAACGCCGCGGTCCTCGAGCGGCTGGCTGAGGAGGAGCTGGGGCACTACCGATCCCTGGCGAGCTACACCCACCAGGAGGTGAACCCCCGCCGGTGGCGCGTCTTCCTGTACCGCCTCGCCGCCCGGGTGTTCGGCCTCACGTTCGCCATCAAGCTCATGGAGGCGGGGGAGCGGGGGGCCGAGGGCGCCTATGCCGAGGTGGCCGGGAAGATCCCGGAGCTGGAGAAGATCATGGCCGATGAGACCGGGCACGAGGCGAGCCTGGTGGAGCTGATCGACGAGGAGCGGCTGGGGTACCTGAGCTCCATGGTGCTGGGAGTCAACGATGCCTTGGTGGAGCTGACCGGGGCTTTGGCTGGGTTCACCTTCGCCCTGCAGAGTTCGAGCCTGGTGGGGCTGTCCGGGCTGATCACCGGGGTGGCGGCGTCGCTCTCCATGGCGGCCTCGGAGTACCTGTCCGCCAAGTCCGAGCGGGGGCCGAAAGCGCCCCTGCGGGCGGCCCTCTACACCGGGATCGCCTATGTGTTCACCGTGATCCTGCTGGTGTTCCCGTTCTTCCTGTTCTCGAGCCCCTATGCCGCCTTAGGGCTGGCCCTGGCCGACGCGCTGGTGGTGATTGCCGTCTTCACCTTTTTCATGGCGGTGGTGCGGGACCTTCGGTACCGGCGGACCCTGGTGGAGATGGTGGCCATCAGCATGGGGGTGGCGCTCGTGTCGTTCCTGATCGGCTGGCTCCTGCGAACCGCCCTGGGGATCGAGGCCTGAGGCGGCCCAGCCGGAAGGTTCGCCGGGCTCGTGATGCCATGCGCCGTGTCCCCATCCTCTCAACCTGCCAAACCTCCGCCACTCCCGGGGCGGTTTAACCCCGCCCAGCTTGGACGTCTACCCTTGCGTGAGTCCCTCGATCGTGCCTACGACTTCGCTGGCTTCCAGCAGCGAGAGCGCAGCGACCTTTCCTGGATTGACGATTCTGTCGTTGTAGTCGGCGGCACTGCGGTGCTCTTTCAACCGACGGAGCATGGGTGCCAAGCGGACGGCCTCCGCTATGCCTGACTCGGTTAGACAGGTTGGGACAAACCGGTGGATTTCAGCATCTTCCGGCGGCTCAATTCCCAGTTGGTCCCGAATCCAGTTCCGTGCTGTAAGCAGAGCAGCGTAGTAGGCTCGGCTGATAGCCGACCTGAAGCACGCATCACCCAATACACCGCTCTGGCCTCGCTTTACGAGCTCCTCCGCCACAGCAAGGTAATCGGCCCACCGGAACATCAGTCAAACTCCACGTCCACGTTGAACATCTCTTGGATCCAGGGGCTCTGTAAGGACAGCCAGCCCGCATCCAAGGCCTTAAGTCCCTGGAACACCCGCTCGGGCTCGCTCGCCGTGTGCACGATCGCAAACAGCATGGTGAGATCCTCGACCTCCGGATCTCTCCTCAGGCGGAGTTCGATCCGGAGATGGGGTTCAAGGCACCGATCAACTGCCTGCCAAGCCTCGAATAGCACAGGGATCAGCGCGGGGTTCTGTTCCAGGAACGCGATCACGTCCGATGACAGTTGGAAGCCGTACAGCTGCCCGAGAACGCTGTATACGGGCAGGCGGCTATGAGTCAGCGCCGCCCCGCTGTCCTCACTCCACCAGGTATCTCTCGGGTGTTGCAGATCGGCTGTGGGCAAGAGCATGATCCACAGCGAGTTGCCGTCGCCCGCGATTTCGTTGCTGATGAGGCAAGATGCACTGTCTTCCCACTTCATCGCCCCTTCAGACTGGTACACCTGCGTAGCAGCTACAAGTACCATCTATGCGCTCCTCTGGAAGAACGTCCGCCTGAGGTCATCGGTGATCGCGCCCTCGAAAGTTTCCTCAATGCGGTCGTGGGCAGTCTCAGCCCAGTCCAGCGCGTCATCGAGCGGCACCGCCCCTCCCCGCGCAAGGAAGTAGTGGAGATCGAGGCGAAACGCGATTGCACCCTTCCGAGACGCACTGACACTGGCGAGTTCGACCCGAAGCCGATCACGTCCTTCCTCGTACGGGACAGTGACGCTGACGAGGAACGAGTCAATGGACTGGGGAAGCCTCGGTCCGAGGAAAGGCCTAAACTCGAAGTACCTCCCCAGGTCCGCTTCGCCGGTTGGAAGTTCGATGTGGTTGATGTACCGCAGGCCGATCGTAGCCAGCTCCCCTGGTTGGGCTGCTTCTCTATAAGCGTTGAAAGCGCGACCGATCAGTTGGCTGAAGCGCCTCCATGAAGGGTAGGGGCGCAAGCAGTTCACCACAAGCACGTTAGCGCCCACTTGGACAACAGCCCGCTCATCCTCCTGCAGTAGGTGAACCCGTTCCGATGGGCGCACGACTTGCTCGGTCCCCTTCTCATGCACTTCGATGGCTCGGACCTGCTTGCGCTTTGGGAACTGGTCGCGCAGTTGTTCATAGACCAGCCCGGGCACCGTGCCGTCCCAGGGAGAGCCGCCGGCGAAGCGAAACTCGCAAAGGGCTTCCATCAGTGGCGGATTCGGGTAGGGTTTCACCAGGTTCCGCTGCTTGGCTACCTCTTGCTCGTTGTGAACCACCTTCCCCTCCACACCGTGCAGTATACGCGAGGACAGAGAGGCAGCAAAACCTTCCGGGTTCTCGAAAGGCGAGTCGCGGTCAAGACATCCGTGATGGCCTTAGCTAAAACGACGGTGCCATGATCACAGCGAACTCCACACTGAGCGCCCGATCCGCCTCAATTACACATTCACAGATCACAGTGTGCCATCAGCGATTGCCGCTCCCCTCGGCCTCAACTGGTTCCTCAGCGTCCCACTCGATAGGCCCATCATCATACTGCTGTACCAGCACAGCCTCAGGGACCAAATCTGTGTCACGGACAGCCGGCTTGCCCATAGCTGTCTCGATGCGCCGAAGTAGGTTCTCCGCCCTCTCCTTGAAGAAAGCTGCAAAGTCGTCCGCCCGTACCTTGTCAGCTGGTATCAGATGTGATCTGAGAATCTCATCCATCCCGGCTTGATCCACGTTTGCGTCCCGCTCCAAGGACTGCAGATAAACCGACGGCGCCTTACCCCCGATCTTGCGGTTAGTACGGGCAGAGATCGCCGTCTTATTGACGATGCTGTTGTACACCTTTGGATCTACGCCAGCATTCAGGCACCATCTTTCAGGGAAGATGTGGTGGATATCCATCTTGTCATCGAAGAACGTCTGGGCTTCTATCGGCTCGCCAGTTCGAAAGTCCTGACATCCATCGCGCATGAGCAGTGCGTAGACGCCCTTGTAGGCAGCACTGTTCCGGGTTCGCAATGTCAGAAGCCGGGACGCAGCAAAGCTGCTGTCTACTACCGTTTTGGGCTCGGCACCCCCTGCCACGTATTCCACAACTTCTGGGAGATCGCGAGCAAACCGTGTCTCGATCGCCCCACCATATAGCTCCCCGAAAACCCCACACCAGTACCAACGGGCAAGCCTCCGTCGTGCTCCCTCCGTCTCCCCTTTCGGGCCAAGCGACACCAGCACAGCTGCCAGCGGGACGAGTTGAGTCCTGTAGGGAAGATCTTTGGCCCGGAAGATCTTCTGTTGGTGTAGAAACCGTGCTGCGCGCACGAATCCATCTTCCGCTCGGTCTGCCCACTTCTGATAATCGTGAACAGTTAAGCGCAGGATATCGTGTCGCTTGCAGCCGATGCCAGGCATTCGTTCCTCTGATTCCTGCGCCTGCTCCGCCTGACGCCGGCGCTCCTGCGTTACAAGAAGTGCGATCGCCTGAAGAAAATCATCGCTCTGTAGGGTACGCAGCACAGGATGGGCCTTCTTGAGCCGTTCTTCGCGCGCCCTCCAGTCATCACGGAGTTGGTAGTTATCCGCAGCAAACGCTGCAGTCAGAAGCTCGAATACCGTGAGCGAAACGCCTCCTGTGTTTACCTTCTCAAAGACCAAGCAGACAGCTTCCTTGGGGGTTTCTCTCGTGAGTTTGATTACAGGAACGTTGTACTGCTTGAATCTCTCAAGGACCTGGCTTTCAAAGCGGTCATACAGGTCACTCTTGGCGCGGTCATGATTCCAGTATTTGTTGAAATCACGGCGCCAGGGGGCAGCGTTGAAGATACTGGCTACAGGGAACATACACAGCTCGAACTCCTTGTTACGAGTGCTTAGGTCGAGCTCAGGCTCCCCACCGAACTTTCTGACGATCCTATCCTCGGGGACACTTCTGATCGCTTCCTCCCGATCCCCGTTGGCTGAAAGCGCCGCCTGCATGTCAATGTAGTACCACCGCGCGATTTGTTTCCCTTTGGCATCTCGCGTCTGAACAGGCTTCCCGGAGACAAGCGCCTGAAACAGTGATGTGAGCCGCTGTTGTCCATCCAAGATGAGCGTTTCGGGGTCTACCTCGGCCACTGTCGGCTCTGTCCCTTCTACTGGTCTAGGTTTGAACCGGACCCCTACTCCTCCAGTGTCCAAAGTCATCAGAGCTCCAATGGGGAACGACATGGATACACTGGCAAGCAAACTTCTGATGCGATCGTCATCCCAGACCCAACCACGTTGGAAGTCCGGGAGTTGAGTTTTGCCACCAGCGATCTCCTCTAGAATCGCTGATATTGGCCGCTTCGTGCTGTCAAACGTTGTACCGTTGCTCATAAGCTCACCTCACAGTTCTCGTTAACTGCCTGCTTCGTGCCAGCTCTTGTTCAGATGGCCCGCGAGCACCGATTCGTCCACCCGAGGGTAAAGCTTGTCAACTCGCCTCTGGATTTCGAGGGTTTTGGAGAGGGAGGTGGTGATGCGGCAATAGGTGCGGATGTCGTCGAGGGAGAGTTTGCGATCGGCGCGGTCCTTGAGCCATTTGTGGCACACCTGGTAACCGCCGATTTGGTACTGCCACACCTCGGGCGGCACGCCCTCGAAGTACTGGCTTTGGTTGATGTACACGCGCTCCCGCGCGGCATCGTAGCGGAGGCCCTTCTTGCCGGGGCCTAAAACCTTGCCGTCGCCCTCGCCCTGGAACTTAGCAATGGGAGGATCGAGCTCCGGCGACCGGAGGAGGTGCAGGTCCACCAGGCGCTTTCCCAGCTCGGCTATCTGCTGGAAAAGCTCATAGTCGGAGGTGAACGGGATCCGCGGGAAGTCGAGCCGCAGGAACTCGGCGTACTTCGTCCGGTAGGAAGGCGCGTACAGCACGGCATACACATAGTGGAAGATCTCTTCCGGCGTCGGCTCTCGGCCATATGCCTGGGCCAAGGCTGCCACGAGGTCCGGGTTCAGGTTGGGCCGCCGCTGTGAGGAAGTATGGCTCCGGATGAGTTTCCCCTGCTCTCTGTCATCATAGAGGTAAAGAGGGAAAAGATAGTTTACCTCCTTCAGTGAGACCGCATGGTGTTGGATAGGATGGGATGTACAGAAGGCGTGTTGGAAGACCGACCCGATTTCGACATTACGCGTTGTACTCAAAGCCTGGTTGTCCCCCGTCAGCATGTGGCGCATGACCTCTTCGCGGCCAAAGTCGATGGCGTGGCGGTGGTAGAAGAGCCAGCGAAGATCAAACGGTCGATACAGGCAAGGGACAATGATTTTCTCCCAGTCCCTATCCTGCTGGATGAGCTTACGCTTCTCCGATAGCTTCCAATCGCGGTTGTCTTTGAGCTGAAAGGTTTCTCGAACCAGCTCGTCGGGGAGGCTTGGATCGAGGAAGGTGCGGACCCGACGCTTGAGGGCTTTTCGATCAAAGTCGAACACGAAGTGGTCCCGGGCGGTGACGATGCCCACGGAGCTGACCGGGAAGATGTCGGTGACCTTGATGAACTGGTTGTACCGATCGAACAGGCCTGCATCCTGTGCCGCAAACAGGTAGAACTCCGACACAGGCCGAACCTCGCGCCATTCAGTGATCTTCCAGTCGTGCTCCTGGAGCCAGGCGTACTTCTCCTCGCGTCGGCCCCACAGGTCGGCGTGGGAGACGCGAGAAGGCCGTCGGGGACGAGCCCCGACGCTACGTTTGATCAAGAAGACGATGGCGACGCCCTGGCGGATATCGAACACGTTCTCGTCCGGGGAGCCGTCGGGGCAACGCTCCTTCTTGAGGGAGTTCCCATGGAGGTCAAGCACGTAGATCTCGTCGAACGTGTCCATGAGGTGTTGGCGCATCCCGCGGAAGGTAGGGTTATCGAGGTAGGAGTGGTTTGTGATCATCCCCACCACGCCTTGGCCGGCCTGGGCGATCTTCCATTCCGCGAACCGCAGGAACTTGACGTAGTCGTCCTGAAGCCATTTGGGGTTCTTCTCGCCCAGGGGTTTTCCGTCCACTTCCTTGTAGTCCTCGATGAGATTGCGGATCCACGGGCCCTTGTTGGCGGAGTGGCCAGAGTACGGGGGATTGCCGAGGATGACGAGGATCGGCACCTCGCGTTTGACCTCGCCGGCCTGGTGGGACTCCTCGGCCAGGGAGATAAACCCGGGGAGCTGGCTTTCGGCGAGCTCCTCCATTTCCAGGGTGTTGGTGAGGTAGAGCTTGAACCGCTCGTCGGGGCCGAGCTTGTAGCCGAGCTCCTCCAGGAAGAACCCCATTTTGAGGTGGCCCACGGCGTAGGGGGCCATCATGAGCTCGAACGCGTAAAAATGCTCCAGAATGTGGTCGCGGATGAAGCTCGCCCGGCTGCCCGCGCCGTATTTTCCCACGAACTCCTCGACGGCGAGCTTCGCGGCCTGGGCGACGAAGGTCATCGTCCCGGCGGCCGGATCGAGCAGGGTCACCCCTGAAGAGGCCAAGCCATCGGCCTTCCCGAATTTCTCTTTCAGGATCTGGTGGAGCGAGCGGACGATGTAGGACACCACTGGCTCGGGGGTGTAGTAGACGCCGCGGCGCTCCCGCTCCGCGGGGTCGTACACGGAGAGGAAGGTCTCGTAGAAGTGGACGATGGGATCGGCGCCCTTCCCCTCGTGGAAGAACTGGTGCAGGATCCCATTCACGTCGGCCACGGCTAGCACCTCAGCAATGTCGTCCACGACCCACTCCAGGGGCCGGGGGAGGTCACCCAGGGAGATGAACTGGAACAGGTCGCGGAGGATGCCGATGGTGTGGGGGATCGTGTCGAACGCGGCGCGGCGGTTGAACTCCTCCCCGGCGCGCACCCTCGCCGCGAACAGACCGTAGGTAAGGGTTTGGGCGTAGAGGTCGGCGAACCCCTCTGGGGTCAGCCCAGCGATGAGGTGCTGGCGGAACACCTCGTAGAACCCGAGGAGGTACCCCCGAGCGGTCTTCTGTTCCTCGGCGAGCTCCTGGGCCACGACCTGGTCGCGGAGGAACCGGGTGCGCACGGCGAGGGCCCGCGCGAGCTCCGCGGCAGAGTAGGCCCGGGGAAGGGAGAACGCGAAGAACTGGGCAAGGAGCGATTGCAGCTCCTCGACCTGTTCGAGGGGAGGGGTCGTGCCGAGCTTGGTGGCCACAAAGGGCCGGGCGAGGCGGGCCTTGGCGACCAAGTTGCCATCCCGGTACAGCCGGAACTCGAAGGCGTTGGTGAGGATGAGGTTGGGGAACGTGCCCCGGTACCGGCGGAGCTGCTCGCTCTCCGCGATCGGCTCCAGGTTCTCGATGGTGGGCGCCTTGGCCTCGATGTAGCCGATGATGTGCTCGCGGCCGTCCCACACGCGGAAGTCGGGGTTCCCGGCCTCGGTGGGCTTGGGCTGGGCGGTGACGTGCACGTCTGCGACCTGGGTCGCCTTGGCCCAACTGGAGATGAGATCAGCGAGCGCTGGGTAGAAGCTCTCTTCCCGCGCGTCGCCCTGGGCGGCGACGGAGGTGAGCGCGGCGAGGTAGCGGCGGAACAGTGCCCTATCGGCCATGCCGGCTCCTTTATACCCGGTCCCGCCGAGGCCCCACAAGTGCCCGAGAAGGCGGGGAGCTGCCCCCAGCGGAGTGGTCTACCCTCGTACGAGGCCGAAGCCGGGGGGGAACAGGGGCGGCTCGGCCTCGGGCTGCGTGAGGTAGGCGGAGCTCCGCGGCCACGGGAACGGAAGCCTCCCCTCAAATGGGGTGTCCCCGAACAGGACGTCGGCTACGCCGGCGCCCTCGCTCCCCGGAAGCCACGCCGCGACCACGGCGTCCGCGAGGTCGTACGCCTCCCCGAGCACGTAGGGCCGCCCGGCGACCACCACCAGTACGAGCCGGTCTACCACGGCGCGCACGCTCCGCACGAGGGCGATCTCTTCCTCGGTCAGAACGAGGTCCGGCTTGTCCCCAAACCCCTCGGCGTAGGGCTCCTCGCCGAGGACGACGATCCCCACCGGCGCTCGTCCCACGCCCGCGAACCGGCCGTTGGGATCGAAGGCGACCCGCGCCGGGCCGAGCACGTTCTCAATCCCCGCGCGGATCGTGGTTCCGGGGACGATGGGCCCCCTCTTCCCCTGCCACTCGATCGTCCACCCGCCGCACTGGATCCCGAGATCGTCCGCGGCCTCCCCCGCCACGAGGACGAGGGGGACGTCCTTGGGGAGAGGGAGAGCCCCCGCGTTCTTGAGGAGACAGAGGGACCTGCGCACCGCCTCCCGGGCGAGAGCTCGGTGCTCCCGGCACCCCACCTCCGCCAGGAGATCCCGCTGGGGAAGCGGATGCTCGAACAGCCCCCGGGCGAGCTTGGCGTTCAGGATCCGCCGGACCGCATCGTCCACCCGGGCGAGGGGCACGTCGCCCGCCTGCACTGCCTGCAGGGCGGTCTCCACGAACCGCCGGTAGTCGTAGGGGACCATGATCATGTCCAGGCCAGCGTTGATAGCGGCGACCACTTGCGCGTGGTAGTCCCCAGGGAGCTGGTCAATCCCGCCCCAGTCGGAGACGAGGAACCCGCGGAACCCCAGCTCACCCTTGAGGACGTCGGTGAGGAGGCGCCGGTGGGCGTGCATCTTGACCCCGTGCCAGCTGCTGAACGAGACCATGATGCACCGTGCCCCGGACCCGATGGCGGCGCGGTAGGGGCGAAGATGGATGGAGCGGAGGGCCGCCTCATCCAGGTCCGCATCCCCTTGGTCAATAAGGAACCTCCGCCCCTGCATGACCGTGGTCGAGGTCCCCCAGCGGGCTGCCCCATCCCCGACGAAGTGTTTGGGCGTTGCCAGGACAGAGGTCGGCGAGGCGAGGTCCGTGCCCTGGAGGCCACGCACATAGGCCGCACCGAGCCGGGAGACGAGGTCGGGGTCGGCTCCGAAGCACTCGTAGGTCCTCCCCCAACGCAGGTCGTGGGGGACGGCCACCGTGGGCGCGTAGTTCCAGGAGGTGCCGGTGGCGGCCATCTCCACTGCGGTGGCCCTGGCGATGCGATAGGCCAGGTCGGGGTCACCTGCCGCCCCGAGCCCACAGTTGTGGGGGAACACGGTCGCCCCCTCCACCGCGGCATGGCCGTGCACCGCGTCTACCCCGTACAGGATCGGGATGCGGAGGCGCGTGGCGAGGGCCTCGTCCTGGAAGCCCGCCACCATGTCCGCCCACGAGCGCGGCGTGTTCGGGATTGGGTACCCTCCGCCCCCGCTCAGCACTCCCCCCAGGGCGAACCGCGCCGTGTCCCCGGGTCGGATGCTGTTCTTCTCCGCGAGGGTCATCTGCCCCACCTTCTCCGCGAGGGTCATCGCGGAGAGAAGGGCCTCCACGCGTTCTTCTACTGTGGCCTTCATTCTCGTTCCTCCCTTTGCGCCAGTGCCTCATGCTGGCCGTGCCTCTTTCGCCGCAACGCCGGTCTGACCCCGGTGCGTTCCTCCATCCGGAGTCCCTCTACCTCGTCCGCAGGGCCCCGCACGACGCGCGGACCACGAGCTCGGTGGGCAGCTGAAGCTGACGATGGGCGTTCTTGTTCCCGGGGTTCTCCAGCACGTCGAGGAGGAGCTCGACGGCCATGTGGCCGAGGAGCTGGATTGGCTGGCGGATCGTCGTCAGGGGCGGCTCCACGAGGGAGGCGAGGGGGATGTCGTCGAAGCCGACGAGGGCGATGTCCTGGGGGACGCGGAGACCCGCTGCGCGGATGGCCTTGAGAGCCCCGATCGCCATCGTGTCGCTCTGCACGAACACCGCTTCCGGCTTCTCCTCAAGGAGCCTCTGCATCGCCACCATCCCCCCCAGCTCGGTGAGGTCCGCCTCAACCACCAACCGCCGGTCCACGGGAATGCCGTACGAGCGCAGGGCATCCTCGAACCCTTGGTGGCGGTCCTGGGGCATGGGGAGGTCACGGGGGCCGGTGATCGTCCCCAGGCGGCGGTGCCCGATGCGCAGGAGGTGCTCGGTGGCGGTACGCGCGCCTGCCCTGTTGTCAACGTCCACCGACGGAGCATCCATCGCCGGCCAGCGCCCCACCGTCACGAGGGGGAACCCCTCTGCCTGGAGGCGGGGGAGGAGGACGTTGCTCATGAGGGCCGACACCACCGCGATCGCCCCGTCCATGTAGCCGTTGTGCACCGAATGCGCGTAGGAATCCCGGTCCCCTTCATCCGAGAACAGGGAGAGCATGACGTTGTAGCCCCGTCCCGCCGCGGCCTGGACCACGCCCTGGAGGAGCGGGGGGAAGAAGTGGTCGAGGAACAGGCGGGTAACCGTGGTGGGCACGAACACGCCGATGATCCGCGTCCTCTTGGTGGCGAGGCCTCGCGCTACGGGATGGGGACGGTAGTTCAGCTGGTCGATCGCTCGCAGGACCCGCGTGCGGGTCTCGGGGTTGACGCCGGCCTGCCCGTTGATTACCCGGGACACGGTGGCCCGCGATACCCCTGCCGCCTCCGCGACATCTTTCAGTGTAGCCATGACAGAGGTGACATTATAGCTTGAAACCGGTCCCAAGAGGGGGCTTGACACAGGCAAGGCAGAGCGTTAGGCTACAAGTCACCGACAATCGGGAGGTAGCGGCCTTGAAATCGGTTACAAACGGTGCAGCACCTCGGCGTCATCCTCTCCCGACCTCCTGTGGGACCCTTCCCCTTCGTGGCCTGTCGCTCACGGCGTCCTCGCTCGATCCCTGTTCGGTCCCGCGAGCGACCGTGCTCCTTTGCCGCTCAGTGAGCAGGGAATTCTCTGCTCCTGTGTCGAGTTCAGCGGGAAGAAGGAGGTGAGAGGCGGGGGTAAAGGTAGCGACCGAGAGGAGAGAAGGTCACAAGGAACGCGAAGGAGGTGTGCACATGCGGAAGTGGCTAGTGGTGGCATTGACGGTGGGATTGGCGGGACTCCTTGCCCTTGGGCAGGTGTACCCACGGGATGAGACCCTCTACGTCAGTGGCGCGGCGTGGGGCCCACCCACGGATTGGAACCCGTTCATCACCTGGAGCAAGGCCAATACCTCGGGCACGGTGGGCCTGATCTACGAGACCCTCTACTTCTACGACCCCATCAACGATGAGCTCATCCCGTGGCTCGCCGAGAGCGGCGAGTGGCGAACCGACACCGTGTTCGTGGTGAAGCTGCGGGACGGGCTCACCTGGCAGGATGGGAAGCCCCTTACCGCCGAGGATGTGGTGTTCACGTTCGAGCTCGGCCGGGAGTACGCCGAGATCTGGTTCAGCCCGCGGTGGGACTACCTCGAGAGCGTGACGGCGGTGGATCCGCTCACGGTCGAGTTCTCCTTCAAGGGAACGGTCCTCTACCAGGAATTCCAGAGCGACCTCTACAACGTGGCGATCGTCCCCGAGCACATCTGGGCGGGGAGGAGTCGCGAGGACATCACCAGTGGGGCCAACGGGCAACCGGTTGGCTCTGGAGCGTACCGCTACCTCACCCACGCCCAAGACCGCAACGTCTACGTGCGCAACGAGGATTGGTGGGGCACGACGGTCCTTGGGCTGAAGCCGGCGCCGAAGTACATCGTGGAGATCCTGTTTTCCAGCAACAACGTGGCCCTCGGCTCCCTCCTCAAGGGAGAGCTCGATCTCAGCAACAACTTCCTCCCTGGGATCGGGAGCCTGACCGCTCTTGGCTATGTGAAGACGTACCTTCCCCAGCCGCCCTACATGCTGTCAGCCAACACTGCGGTCCTGTTCCTGAACACGACGAAAAAGCCGCTTGACGACCCGGCGTTCCGGAAGGCGCTTGCCCACGCGATCAACGTGGACGACATCATCAACTACGCGTTCGCTGGCCTCGTCCAGCGTGCTGATCCCACCGGGCTCCTCCCCACGATGGGCAAGTACGTGGATCAGAACGTGGTGGCGCGCCTTGGGTTCGCCTACAACCCGACCCAAGCCCGGCAGCTCCTGGCCGCGGCGGGGTACAAGGATGTGGATGGCGACGGGTTTGTGGAGGCACCCGACGGTTCTAAGATTGCGCTTGAGGTGACCTGCCCGTTCGGGTGGACGGACTGGATGGAGGCGATCCGTGTGATCGCTGCGAGCGCCCGCGCGGCGGGCATCAACATCCAGGATCGGACCCCCGACTACGGGGTCTGGAACACTGCCCTCGTCACCGGGACGTTCGACATGACCCTCAATAACTGGGCCAGCCTGAGCAACACTCCGTGGACCCTCTACAACCTCCTCTTCAACCATCCGATTCGCGAAACGATGGGGAGCGGGAACTTCGGTCGGTACGACAACCCGCAGCTTTTCGCCCTTGTGGACCAGCTGGCTGGCACCCCGCCTTGGGATGAGGCAGGGATGAAGGCCATCTGCTCCCAGATCCAGGAGATCATGCTCGCCGAACTGCCCATGATTCCGCTCTGGTACAATGGTCTGTGGGCTCAGTACCGCGAGGATGCATGGCAGAACTTCCCCGGTGCCACGGGGGGCCGGCCGCATTGGCTCCCCTCCACGTGGGCTGGCTACTGGCAGATGGGTGGGTTGCACATGTTGTGTGAATTGAAGTAGGACCAGTTGATCCGGGCCGCCCCTCCGGTCCTCCGCGAGGGGCGGCCTTTCTCTCCTCCGGCGCAAGGGAGGCGGCGTGAAGCGTTACCTGGGAAGGAAGCTCGCGATCTACGCGCTGACTTTCTTCTTGGCCGTCACGATCGACTGGATGATCCCGCGCTTCATGCCAGGGAACCCCGTTCAGACCATGCTTTCCCGCGTCAGCCTCAGGGCCGAGGCGGTGGATGCCCTGCGGGGATACTACACCCGGGCGTTCGGCCTGGACGTCCCAGTTTGGCAGCAGTACCTGAATTTCTGGCGGGCGGTGTTCCAGGGGGATTTGGGGGTGAGCATCTACCTCTTCCCCAAACGGGTGAGCAGTATCCTCATGGAAGCTGTACCTTACAGCATCGCCCTTCTCCTCCCCGCCATCCTCCTCAGCTGGCTCGCCGGCAACAAGTTCGGGGCGTTCGCCGCGCGCCGGAAATGGCTCGATAACACGCTGTTGCCCGTGGGTTACCTCCTCACGGCCACCCCCTACATGTGGCTGGGCGTCCTCCTGGCGTGGGCGTTCGGGATTGTTCTCGATGTGTTCCCCATTGCGGGTGCCTACAGCTTCCAGATGTCCCCTCACCTCTCGTGGGCGTTCATCAAGGATCTCCTCTGGCACTGGTTCTTACCGTTCGCATCGCTGTTCCTGGTCATGTTCGGTGGGTGGGCGATTGGGATGCGCAATATGATCATCTACGAGCTGGAGGCGGACTATTCCAAGTACCTGGAGAGCCTTGGCGCACCGGCGCGGTTGATCCGAAAGTACGCGTTCCGCAATGCCATGTTGCCCCAGATCACTGGGCTTGCGCTCCAGCTCGGCGTCATCGCGGTCGGAGCAATTGTGACAGAGATCGTGTTCTCCTATCCAGGGATCGGCCACCTCCTCATGCAAGCCATTCAGAACCAGGATTACTTTCTCATTCAGGGTTGCTTCCTGTTCATCATCATGGGGGTCCTCCTCGCCAACTTCGCTGTGGACATCCTGTACATCATTGTGGATCCCCGCACCCGACGGGGGATGGTGGGGGAGTCCTGATGGCGGGGCCGACCAAGGAGAAAGGACCAAAGAACGAGTTCCTCTATTTTGCCTTCCGAAACTGGAAGCTTCGCCTCGGCCTCTTTGTAACTGTATCGTTTCTCGTGGTTGCCCTCGTTGGCCCGTTCATCACGAAGTTCGACCCGTGGGGCTACGTAGGGCGACCGGCGGAGCCGCCCTCGGCTACCCATTGGTTTGGGACGACCTTCTTCGGCCAAGACGTGTTCAGCCAGTTCGTGCACGGCCTGGGGCCGCTGTTCCTCGTTGGTGCCCTCGGGGGCGCGCTCGCGACCCTGATCGGGACCGCGATCGGTTTCACTGCCGGCTACCGGGGGGGCGCGGTGGACGAGGTCCTCAACATGCTCACGAACGTGGTGCTCGTGATCCCCACGTTGGCCCTCCTCCTCCTCATCGCGGCCTACCTCAAGGTACGGAGCTTCCTCATGGAGGCCGTGTTCATCGGGTGTACGGCGTGGCCGTGGACCGCGCGTGCGGTGCGGGCCCAGACGCTCTCCCTGCGCACGCGCGAGTTCGTTGACCTGGCCCGGATCAGCGGGATGAAACCGGGCAAGATCGTTGTCACCGAGATCGCCCCCAACATGCTGTCCTACCTCGTGATGGTGTTCATCCTTCAATTTGGGGGAGCGATTCTCAACGCGGCGACCCTTGATTTCATCGGGCTTGGTCCTACTACTGGGATCTCCCTGGGCCTGATGATGAACTACGCCGTCATGTGGGGGGCCCTTCCGCTCAAGATATGGTGGTGGTTCATCCCGCCCGGGCTGGCCATCGCCCTCATCGTCGGCGCCCTGTATATCACCAACGTGGGCTTGGACGAGGTGTTCAACCCCAAGCTCAGGGAGAAGTGAGGGATGGCCCTCCAGGTTGAGGACCTGCGGGTCTACTACCAAACCCTGCGCGGGGACGTCAAGGCCCTGGACGGGGCCACGTTCGGGATCTCAGACCGCGAGATCATGGGCCTGGCTGGCGAGTCCGGCTGCGGGAAGTCCACCCTCGGGCGCAGCCTCATCCTCCTCCAAGCTCCGATGAAGTACGTGGAAGGGAAAGTCTGGCTCGATGACGAGCTGCTCCCCGTCCACGATGGGGAGTCCATGGTTCCCTTCCGGTTTAAGAAGGTCGCCATGATCCCCCAGTATGCCATGAACGCCCTCAACCCGACGCGCAAGGTGGGGCGGATGATCGGGGAAGTCCTGCAGTCGCGGGGGGTGCGCCCGCGGTCGGTCCAGGCCGAGATCCGCAGGAGACTTGATCTGGTCGAGCTCTCCCCTGAGGTCCTCGCCATGTACCCGATCGAACTCTCGGGGGGGATGAAGCAGCGGTTGGTCATCGTGATCTCGACCCTCCTCAATCCGTCCCTCCTCGTTGCAGATGAGGTCACGTCCGCGCTCGACGTATCCACGCAGCGGGCGGTGGGCCGGATGCTCGTGGAGTTCCGGGATCGCGGGTTCGTGCGCAGCATGATCGTGATCACCCATGACCTGTCGGTCCTGTACCAAGTCGCCGATACGATTCTCATCATGTACGCTGGGAAACTGGCGGAGAAGGCCGCCACCGAGACCATCATCCGCTCCCCTCTCCATCCGTACACGCAGCTCCTCATCTCCTCCCTCCCCGAGGCGGGGGGGCGGTTTCCGGAACGCAAGCTCGCCGGCATTCCCGGCAGTCCCCCCCCGCTCCTCGACCCTCCTCTGGGGTGCCGGTTCCGGGAGCGGTGCCCGGTGGCGTTTGCCCGGTGCCAGGAGGAGCCCCCGTTCGTGTCGAACCTGGCCACCGGGTCGCTTGTTGGCGGGTTGGGACACGTCATGCTTGAACTGGAGAGGGTGAGCAAGACGTACCGGGTGGGGACGTTTGGGGGCAAGGCCCTCCGCGCTGTGGACGAGGTCAGCTTCAGCGTGGATCGCGGGGAAGTGGTGGCCCTCATCGGGGAGAGCGGCTCCGGGAAGACGACGATCGGGAAGATGGTCCTTCGGCTCATCCCCGTGACTTCGGGGAGGATCCTCTACAATGGGGATGACGTCGCTACGTTCAAGGGAGCAGCGCTTAAGGATTACCACCGGCGGGTCCAGGGGGTGTTCCAGGATCCGTTCAGTTCATACAACCCGATCTTCAAGGCTGATCGTGTGTTCCGAATTGTGCACCAGGAGTTCTTCCCCACCCTAGGGGCCAAGGAGTGGAAGGAGAAGCTTGACCGTTCCTTGAGCGCGGTGGGACTGGCGCCGCGCGAGGTGCTGAACAAGTACGCCCATCAGCTGAGCGGGGGGCAGCTGCAGCGTCTCCTCATTGCCCGGGCGCTGCTCCTCGAGATTGAGTTCCTCGTCGCCGATGAGGTGATCAGCATGCTCGACGCCTCAACGCGCGTGGATGTGCTCAACTTGCTCGCCGGCCTCCGCGAGGAACGGGCCCTCTCGACCCTGTTCATCACCCATGACCTGTCCCTCGGCTACTATATCAGCGACCAGGCAGTGATCCTCTATCGGGGCACCGTGGTGGAGCGCGGGGGGATTGAGGACCTGTACGCCCGACCCATCCACCCCTACACGCAGATGCTCATGGCTTCCGTCCCGCGCCTCGATCGGAAATGGGAGGAGGCCCCGCTTGGGCTCAAAAGCCAACAGGTCGGGCTCGGCACGGGGTGCGTGTACTACGAACGGTGTCCGTTCCCCTACCGCGATGAGCGGTGCCGCACGGTCAAGCCCTTGCTCGCGGAACGGGAACGGGGGCACTTCGTCGCCTGTCATCCTCGCCCTGAGGCCCCTTCGCCCGACGGACGTCCCGCCCTGCCGGATCGGTGAGCCTGCTGTATGCGTCCGTTGGGGGACCGCGCCCATGTGTCGGTCGTCTACCTCTTCTACTACATGGCCCTCGGCGCGTTCCTCCCATTCATCAACCTCCACTACCGCCGGCTTGGCGTGAGCGCGCTTGAGATTGGGTTCTTATCGGCGCTTCTGGTCCCAGTCTCCGCCATCGGATCTCTGCTGTGGAGTGGGATCGCGGATGCGCTGGGCAGACACAGGTTGATCCTGGTCTCCTCCATGGCCCTCTCCATCGGCGCTGTCTTCGTGCTCTCCCAGGTGAGGGACTTCCCGATGATCGTGCTCTGGGCTGCGCTGCAGGCCTTCGTGAGCAGCCCGATCGGTCCCCTGGTGGACAGTGCGGCGGTGCGGGTGGCGGGGAGGAGCGGGAGCTCGTTCGGGGTCTTCCGGATGTGGGGGACGATCGGGTGGGCGATCGCAACGCTCGTCGTCGGCACGTTGGTCGAACAATTCAGCCTGGGGTGGGCCTTCTACGGGTACATGGCGTTCATGGGGCTCACGCTCGTGGTCGCATGGGCGGGGGGAGCGGCCCGTCCCCAGAGGAGGGGGGCGGAGCTTTGGGAAGAGATGAGGTCCGTTCTGCACCACAGGTCGTTCCTTGTCTTCCTGGGGAGTGTATTCTTCCTCGGCATGACGTTGGGAGGGGAGAGCAACTTCCTCAGCCTGTTCCTGGACAGCATTGGGTCTTCTGAAACCATGATCGGGCTTGCGTGGACCGTGGGGGCCCTGAGCGAGATCCCGGTCCTGTGGTGGGCAGATCGTCTCACGAAGAGGTGGGGTTCCCAGGGCCTCGTGAAGTTCGCGTTCCTCACGTTTGGAGCGCGGTGGATTCTCCTCTCGTTTGTGTCCCATCCCGGATGGGCCCTCTCCCTTCAGGCGCTCCGTGGGGTCTCGTTCGGGGCGTTCCTCGTGGGCGGGGTGGGGTACACGGTGGAGGTCACCCCAGCTGGGTTGTCGACTGTTGCCCTCGCCATCTTCAACCTAACGGCGTTCACCGTCTCCTCCATCGCGGGGTCCCTCCTCGGCGGGTACGTATTCGATCGGTTCGGGGGGGCCGGGCTGTTCCGGGTCCTCGGAACCGCCGCGTGGATTGGACTACTGACCCTGGTCGCCTTAGGGGAACGATCCCCCAGTTGCGGTCACGAGCGCTGACGGTTCACGCCCCATCTCGCTTCACGAAGTCGAGGATCTCCGCGAGGTGGGCGAACGCCAGCCCGATCACGGTGTCTGCCGCCCCGTAGTAGATGGCGAGGCGCCCCGTGGGTCCCTCCTGGAGTAGGCCGCAGGGGAAAACGACGTTCGGCGTGTCGCCGCTGCGCTCGTAGTCCTCGCGGGGGGTGAGGAGCGTGGAGCGCGTGCGGGAGAGGACCTTCCACGGTTCGTCCCGGTCGAGGAGAGCTGCCCCCATGCTGTACACAAACCCGTTGCACTGGGTGATGACCCCGTGGTAGAGGAGGAGCCACCCCTCGTCCGTCTCCAGCGGGGCCGGCCCCGGGCCGACCTTCGTGCTCTGCCAACCCGGTGCGGGCGCCATGACGAATCGGTGACGTCCCCAATGGACGAGATCGGGGCTCTCGCTGTAGAAGATGTCTCCGAACGGGGTGTGCCCACGGTCGCTCGGGCGGCTCAGCATCGCGTAGCTCCCGCGGATCTTCCGGGGGAAGAGGACACCGTTGCGGTTGTAGGGGAGGAATGCGTTTTCCCTTTGATGAAACCGTGCGAAATCGAACGTGTACCCCACGCCGATCGTAGGGCCGTGATAGCCGTTGCACCAGGTGATGTGGTAGCGGTCGTCCATCCACACCACCCGCGGATCGTAGCGGTACTCCAATCGCGCGATCTCCTCATCCTCGCAGATCCACGTGATCGGTTGGGGATCGAGGGTCCACCGGACCCCGTCGGGGCTGAACCCGCGGTGGAGGTTCATCATCCACGCCGAGTTGTCGCAACGGAAGACCCCCGCGAACCCGTCGCCGAAGGGTGCCACCGCGCTGTTGAACACGCTCCTCGTCCCGGGGACGGCACTGGAGGTGAGGATCGGGTTCCTCGCTGATCTCCACACCAACTCAGTTGAACCTTTTGGCCGCTCTTCCCACGGGATGTTCCCCATCACGGGCTCCGCCACGCCGTACCTCCTTTCCTGATGATCTTACTCCACGGGGTAGAGCGGGGGTCACAGCGGAAGCCTGCGCCGGTCACCGGACGGGAATCGGGCGTGCTCCTAGATCCGGGCCCGGCGGAGGCGGATGGAGTTCGTCACCACGGATACCGAAGAGGTTGCCATCGCGGCCTCCGCCAGGATGGGGTGCATCCAGCCGATCAGCGCCAGTGGGATCATCACTACATTGTAGGCAAGCGCCCAGAACAGGTTCTGGCGGATCACGTGGAACGTAGCGCGGGAGAGGCGGATCGCTTGGACGACGGAGGTCAGCTCACCGCGCACGAGGGTCACGTCGCTTGCTTCGATGGCGATGTCGGTGCCGGTGCCGATGGCGATCCCCACATCGGCCTGGGCGAGGGCGGGGGCATCGTTGATCCCGTCCCCGACGAACGCCACCAGGCCGAACGCCTCCTGGAGCCGACGCACCTCGCCCGCCTTGCCGTCGGGCAGGACCTCCGCCCGCACCTCCGCGATCCCCACCTCGCGCGCGATCGCTGCGGCGGTGCGGCGGTTGTCTCCGGTCACGATCACCGTGTGAAGGCCCATTCGGCGCAGTTCTTCTATGGCACGCGAAGCGTCCTCTTTCGGCGTGTCCGCCACGGCGATCGCGCCGAGGGGGCGCCCGCCCGCTGCCACCAGGACCGCCGTCTTCGCCTCCCCCTCCAGCTGGCGCAGCGCCTCGGCGAGGGGAGACGGGTCCACGCCCCGCTCCGCGAGGAGGTACCGCGATCCCACGACCACCTCCTGCCCATCCACCTGGGCGATCACGCCCTTCCCCCGCACGGCTTGGAACTCCCGTGCCCGGGGGAGCGTCATTCCGTCGGCGCCGGCTCGCCGCACGATCGCCTTCCCCAGCGGGTGCTCGCTCCCCTGCTCGGCCGCGGCCGCCATCCGCAGGAGGTCCGCCGCCGCCACGCCCGCGGCGGGGACGAGGTCCGTCACCTCCGGCTGGCCCTTCGTGATCGTCCCCGTCTTATCGAACGCCACCACGCGCACGGCACGGAGGGCCTGGAGGGCTCCCCCAGAGCGGATGAGGATCCCCCGCTCAGCCCCGATCCCGCTTCCCACCATCAGCGCGGTGGGAGTGGCGAGGCCAAGGGCGCACGGGCAAGCGATGACGAGCACGGCCACCGCTGACAGGAGGGCAAGCGGGATGGGTCCGAGGTCGGGGTTCACCCACGGCAGGAAGGACCCGGCGGCCACGAGGGGCCGCATCGCCCCCGGGGCGACGATCCACAGGAGGATGGTGAGCAGGGCAAGTGCGAGGATCAGGGGGACGAATACGGCGGTCACCCGATCGGCGAGCTCCTGGATGGGGACCTTCGAGCCCTGCGCCTCCTCCACGAGCCGGATCACCTGGGAGAGGAACGTCTCCCTTCCCACCCGCGTCGCCCGGATCGTGAGGAGGCCCTCCTGGTTCACCGTGGCCCCGATGACCTCCTGACCAGGCCCCTTCTCCACGGGCATGGACTCGCCGGTGGCCATGGATTCGTCCACTGCGCTCTCGCCCTCGATCACGACCCCATCGGTGGGGATCTTCTCCCCGGGGCGGACGACGATCACGTCCCCGACCTGGACGGCTTCGATCGGCACCTCGACCTCCGCTCCCTCGCGGAGGACGCGGGCCGTGTTCGCCCCAAGCTCCACCAGCCTCCGGATCGCCCGGGAGGCGCGGCCCTTGGCCGTCTCCTCCACGTGACGGCCGGTGAGGTGGAACGCCATGATCATCGCCGCCACGCCGGCGTAGTTGGCGAGCGGGGTGAAGAACGACGCCGGGCCGGTGAGGAACGAGACGGTCGTGCCAAGGGCGATGAGGGTGTCCATGTTCGCGGAGCGGTGCCGCACCGCGGCGAGGGCAGAGCGGTAAGTACGGTGGCCCACCGCCAAGGCGGGCAGCGCGAGGAGGATCATCCCCGCGTTGAAGGCAGCCGGGGTGGGCCACATCACGCCCCAGAACATGTCGGGGATCATCCACAGGATGATGGGGACGGTCAGGGCCCACGCGAGGCGCATTCGGAGCCGGCTTTCTCTCGTCCTTCGTTCCGCTTCATCCGGTGGGGCCACCGCATCCGCTGGATGGGCCTCGTATCCCGCCGCGGCCACGGCGGAGATGAGGTCGCTTGGCTCGGCGAGTCCGGGGAGGAACGCCACGGTGGCCCGCCCCGTGGTCAGGTTCACGGTCGCCGCGACGACCCCCGCGACCCCGGCCAAGGCCGCCTCCACGTGGGCCGCGCACGAGGCACAGGTCATCCCGCTGATGGCGAGGGTGAGCGTCTCCACCGGCACGTCGTAGCCAGCGTCCCGGACCGCCCGGACGAGGGAGGAGAGGGGCACGTCCTCCCCGAGGTCCACCGTGGCCCGCTCTGTGGCCAAGTTCACCTCGGCGGAGGCGACGCCGGGGACGCGTGCGAGGGCCCGCTCCACGTGGGCCGCGCACGAGGCGCAGGTCATCCCCCGGATGGGGAGAGAGAGGCGAGAGTGGGGCATCGTGGTTCTCCTCGTGTAGTTCTTCTTCCACACCATGGTCGGCTCTAGCTTCGGCCGCACTGCCCTCACCACGAGGGGTGCGACCACCACGCAGTAGTCCTCGCGGGCCGATGATACTCCGCTATCGCCCATCCCCTCCTTCCTCGGCGAGGATCGGCCGTGGATCCTACGTGGAAGGCCCATGGAGGAGGCCATCCCGATGGGCGCGTGAACGGTCGCGTGCCTTGCCGTAGGATGGATGACCGTGGCCGGTGCGGCCGCGAGGAAGGGGGAAGATCATGCCTGAGTTTGGATCGCCGTTTTCAGGGTTAGCGAGCGCGAGGAAGCTGACGCAGGCGGAGCTTGTCCGTGCGATCCGGTTCATGATCGCGGCGGAGTACGAGGCGATCCAGCTGTACACGCAGCTCGCCGAGTCCACCGACCATGAGCTTGCGATCGCGGTGCTGAGGGACATCGCTGATGAGGAGCGCGTCCACGCGGGCGAGTTCCTGCGGCTCCTGCGGGAGCTGGCCCCCGACGAGGAGGGGTTCTACGCCGCGGGAGAAAGGGAAGTGGAAGAGGAGATGAACCGCTCGTAGGCCACGGGTCAGGGCACTGGGTACCAGGCCACGCCCCAGCTCCCCGGGCCGACGTGCGCCCCCACCACCGGGCTCATGGTCCACCGCAGGATCTCCTCCGGGGCGAACTCCCGCTCGAGCCGCTCCCGGACCTCCTCCGCCCACTCCGCGTTGTCGGCGTCATCGACGACGAACCGCACCCCGGTCGCCTTCCTCTCCTCGAGGTGGCGGCGGGCCTCCTCCACGATGAACTCTAGCCCCTGGGCTGCGGTGCGGACCCGGGTCACCGGGATCGTCTCCCCCTCCTCGGAGTAAGTGAGGACCGGCTTCACCCGGAGGATGGAGCCCAGCCAGGCCTGGGCGTGGTGGATCCGGCCGCCGCGGGCCAGGTACTTGAGCGTGTCGAGGACCACGAAGCACCTGCTCCGGGCCCGGACCTCCTCCCACCGCCCGAGGAGCTCCTCCCGGGAGAGGCCCTGTTGGGCCAGGCGGGCCATCTCCAGGGCCACCAGGCCGTGCCCAGCGGCCCCGGTCCGGGAGTCGATGATGTCCACAGTGAGCTCGGGGAGCCTTGTCCGGAGCTCCTCCTTCACCCCCGTGGCCACGGCATAGGCCTTGGAATAGCGGGAGGAGAGGCAGATGTAGATGACGGCCGGGGATTCCTGGGCCGCCCGCTCAAACGCCGCGAGGAAGTCCTCGCGGGTGGGCTGGGAGGTGGTGGGAAAACCAGTTGACTCCCGCATCCAGCGGTAGAGGTCCCCCCTGTCCATCTCGAGCTCATTCCACGTCTTCCCGGCATAGGTGACGTAGTAGGGGACGAGACCGAGCCCAAACCGCTCGGCCACCTCCGCGGGGACGCCGCTCACGCTTCCCGTGAGCACCTTGGCCATTCATTCCCTCCTCTCCCGCCGACGCTGGCGGACAGCGGCGAACGACCTGCGGATGGCGTGACGTTGGGCCGCGATCATCAAGGTCGGGGCCGCAACGGCGAACAGGAGGGCCGAGCCACCCGTAAGCGCCTCCAGGATGAGGAACGCTACGGAGAACGCCCCCGCCCCCCAGGGGACCTTCAGCGGAGCGGCGGGGGTGAGGGCGAGGAGGATGAAGACCCCGGCGAACGCGGAGAAGGCGATGGCGAAGGCCAGGGGATCCAACGCCAGTGCAGCCCCGAGCGTCGTCGCCACTCCCTTTCCTCCCCGGAAGTGGAAGAAGAGGGGCCAGTTGTGGCCAGCCACAGCCGCGGCGGCCGCCGCCGCGGCCCACCATGGCCCTATCCCCAGGGCCCTGGCGATCCACACCGGCAAAATCCCCTTCACCGCATCCCAACAGCCGACGAGGATTCCCCAGCCCCGGCCGAGCTTCCGGTACACGTTCGCCGCCCCCGGGTTCCCTGTCCCCACCGTGCGCGGGTTCACCCCCCGGAGCTTTCCCACGATGAAAGCCCCCGGGAGCGAGCCCAACAGGTACCCGAGCACCACCGCCCCCACCCCTAAGCTTGCTTCCATGTCTCCCTCCTCACTCCAGGGCAACGATATAGTGATGGTAGGGCTGCCCCCCGTAGTAGATCTGGACTTCGAGGTTGGGGAACTGGCCCCGGATCGCATCGGCAAGCCCCATCGCCTGGGCGTTGGTGACCTCCCGCCCGTAGAACAGGGTGAGGAGGGACTCTTGCCCGAGCACCTGGGGCAAGGACCGGAGGAGCGCCTCCTCCGGGGTTTTCCCGGTGGACATGGGGGAAGAGTCCCAGATGGCGAGATACTCCCCGGCCTCGATCGGAAGCCCGTTGAGGTTGGTGCGGCGGATGGACGTGGTCACCTCCCCGGTCCTCACCCGCCCCATCGCCCCCTTCATCTTGGCCACGGTGGAGGCCAGGTCACCCTCGGCGGCGAGGAGCGCGGCCAGCCCCTGGGGAATCGTCTTGGTAGGAACCACCCGCACCTCCTTCTCCGAGAGCTGGGCCGCATGTTGGGCCACCAGGATGGCGTTCTCGTTATTGGGCAGGATCACCACCTGGGCCTGGGGGACCCGCCCGATCGCCTCCAACAGCTCCCCCACCGCGGGGTTCATCTTGTCCGCCACGATGACCTCCGTTGCCCCCAACCCCCGGGCGATCTCCGCCAGCCCCTCCCCATTGACCACCGGGATCAGGGCTACGGGGCCCGTGACCTCGCCCTTGGTCCCGAACACGAAATCGTGGTACTGGCGGTGGATATCGTCCAGTTTCACCCGGCCCACCTCCCCGTAGGCGGCGCCGATCCCGAGGGCACTGTCCGGATCGTTGGTATGGACGTGGACATGGGCCATGGTGGGCCCCCCGACCACCACCACCGACGCCGTCTCCCGGCTCAAGCGCTCCCGGATCTCCCCCAGGGGGAGGTCCTCCCCCTGGAGGATGAACTGGAGGCAGAACCGGGTGGAGGGGGTATCCCGCAGGGCGGGAGCATCCGGGGCGGGTTCCCGGCGGGCCGCGGTGTAGGCCTCCATCCTCTCGCGGTTCTCCTCCAACAGGGCTCGCAGGGGCTCCGCCATCTCGGTCTCCCCCACCACCTGCTCCACGAACCCCCGGAGCGCGAACAGGTACCCGAGGCCACCGGAGTCGACCACCCCCGCCTCGGCGAGCTCGGGCAGCATCTCCTGGGTCTGGGCGAGGGCCTCATTGGCCCGGGAGAGGAGGGCGAGGGCCGCCGCAGGGAGGGGCTTACCCTGGAGGCGCTTCGCCTCCTCCGCCACGGCGCGCATCAGGGTGAGGATCGTCCCCTCTTTCGGCTCGGCCACCGCCCGGTACGCCTCGTCGGTCGCCCGGGCGAGCGCCTCCGCCCACGTCTGCCAGCTGGCGCGGTGGGAATCAACCCCCTGGCTCAGCCCGACCAGGTACTGGGCCAGGATCACCCCGGAGTTGCCCCGCGCCCCGAGGAGGGCCCGGGACGCCATCACCTCCAGGGTCTTCCCGAGGGAAGCGTCCCCCAGCTCCCGCAGCCCGTCCACCGCCGACTGCACGGTGAGCACCATGTTCGTCCCCGTATCCCCATCGGGCACGGGGAACACGTTGAGGGCATTGATGAGCTCCTCGTGCTCCGCGAGGTGCCGAACGGCGCGCTCCATCGCCTCGCGGACGCACGGCCCGGTGATCGTTGCCCGCCTGGCCTCCCCCCTAACCCCGCGTGGACGGCTCATGGTTCTCACCTCGCGCGTGTTCGCTGAAGTGGGGTTGCCCCGCGGGGGAGAGTGTAGCCGGTGAGCGGCGGGGTGGCTTGGCGGACCGTGGGCCGCGGTTGGCGCAGGCTTCGGCCATCATCCACCCCCGCTCGCCCCGGCCCCGCGGCGCAGGGGGGTGGGACGTAAGTCCTGGCACATGGGCGGAAACAGTGTACACTCCCGCCATCGTTGGTTCGAGGAGTTCTCTATCGGCCCACGGTAAGGAGGCGACATGACCTACGAGCGGCGCAAGATGTACAACGTGAGCCATTTGGGGCTCACCTGTGCGGACTGCGGTGCGAAGATCGAGGAGCTCCCCTTCGAGCCCAAGACCGATCGCCCGGTTTACTGCCAGAAGTGTGCTCGCAATCGTCGACGCGATAATCCGCGCGCCCTGCGGTAAGCTGTTCATCAAGGGGGCGGCCACCCGGTCGCCCCCTTTCTCTCTCCCTTGAACTACCCGAGGAGGATCACGGTGCCTTACTCCGCTCGGCGGAGCTTGGCCAGCTTCTCCTCCACTGCCTTCGCCTCCGCCCGGAGGTCAGCGAGGTAGGCCTCGAGCTGGGCGATCTTCTCCTCGCGGTTCACAAACCGGCGACGGAACCCGATATTGGAGTCGCAACACCCGGTCCCATGGTGGGGAGCCGGCATCGGTTCGCAGCAACCGCGCATCGGGTGCGGCATGGGCTCGCAGCAGGCATGGCTGAACGCCTGCGCCCTAGCGTGGGGATGCGGTTCACACATCGTTCTCACCTCCTTGCCCGTGGGTGAGGGCCGTGTAGTCGTTCAGGAAACGATCGAGCTGGTCGCGGGTGCGGCGGATGTGGACGGACCAGGAGCGGAGGTAGTCCCAGCCCTGATCGGTGATCGCGTATATCCGTCGGGCGGGCCCGCTGCCACCGGTGTCCCACGACGAACGAACCAGGCCCTCGTCCTCGAACCCGCGCAGGGTCCGGTAGAGGTACCCCGGATCGGTTCCGGGGGCGTCCGCGGCCATCCGTTCCAGGAGCTCGTACCCGTGGGCAGGGCCCCGCGCGAGTTGGAGGAGGAGCCAGCAGTGGGTGAACCCGCGCACCCGCGCTCCCCCGGGAGGACAGCACTCGTGCCCGTCGCGGGACCCGCTGCAGCAGTCCAGAGGAGTGTCCTCCGCTTTTAGGTGACTCATGCACATAGATGCTACACGGGCGGGGCGCTAGGTCAAGGGGACGAGCAGCCGGCTGCCTCGGATCTAGCCCTCAAACTCCACCACCCACAGCTCGTCTTCGTCGAGGAGGTAGTACTCGGCGCGCTTCCCGTGCAGGGCGAGGAGGGCGTAGTCAGGGTCGGACGGCCCCTCCCAGTACTCGCCCCACTCTTCGTCCCACAGCTCCTTCTTGAGATCTGGGTCATCCACGATCTCGGCCTCGCCGAAGATCTGGGCATGGGCTCCCCCCTCCAGGTTGAGGAAGCACGCCGTCGCCCGCGGGTTGCGCTCGATCTCCTCCACTTTGTGCGACGACCTGCTCGTGGCGAACCAGACGTTCCCGTCCTCGTCGTAGGCGATGACCGTCATCGGCCGCATGCGCGGATAGCCCTCGGCATTTGTGATGAGGAGGCCGATCTCGCTCTCCTCGACGATCTCCCACAGCTTGCCCTCCGCTTCTTCGTCCATGGACCCTCCTTCGGGATCAGACCGGGGAGGATACCCGGGACCGCCGCCCGCGCCCACACGGCCTCCCCGCCCGGGGGCTCGCCCCGGTAGCTGGGACCACCGGGGAAACCCCTCCCCGCTACGCCGCGGGACCGACGGGCCGGCTCACGGGCGAGGGATTGTGGACCGGGGACCACGGGCTACAGAGCTCGTGTCATCCGGCGGTCGGAGCTCGATCGTCGGGACTCCTGCCAGGCCGGCCCAGGCCCGGACCTCGTCCACAAGCGCGGGCCGTGCAGTGAGGATGAGGAACGCCGGTGATCCGAGGGCGGCCCGCAGCCCAGGGGTGAACCCTCCTCCGGAGAGCTCGAGGGGACCGACCTCATCCACCACGATCACCTCGGCCTCCCGTGTCGCCCGCACGAGCGCGGCGTTGGCGAAGGCGAGCCCCTCCGGGGAGAAGGTGAACCGGCGGAACGGGAGCCTCGGGGCCGGGCGCGAGCACAGGGGGTGCTCCTCTCCCGTGGTGAGGTCGCGCACCAGGTACCCGACCGTCTCCCCGCCGACGAGGACCCGCGGCGAGGCAACGCCCCCCACGCGGAGGTGCTGGCGCCGGAGGTCGCCAGCGAGCGCGAGGACGGCGCGGGTCTTCCCGACGCCGATTCCCCCAGTGAGGACCATTGCCCGCGCTCTCGTCCGGGCGGCGAGGGCGGCCCCGAGGAGGTCCCCGCTCAAGGTCCTCGCCCCGTGAGCCGCGCCTGGGCAGCGGCGAGCTGGCCGTGGTGGAACGCCACCACCTCCGCGAGGATCGAGAGCGCGACGAGGCCCGGGGAGCGACCGCCCAGGGGGAGTCCGACCGGACAGTGCAGACAGGCGAGCCGTTGCGGCGGGATCCCGTCCCGTTCGAGCTGGGCCCGGATCTCGGCCGACTTCGCCTGCGACCCGAGCATGCCCACGTAGGCCGGGCCCGGGTCCTGGCGGAGGACCTGTCGGGCGACGTCGAGGTCCGTGGCATGGGAATCGGTACAGATGACGGCGTAGCTCGGGGAAGGGAGAGCGGGGATCCCCTTGAACCCCGGCACCGGGCGCACCGCGGCGAACTCCGTGCTCTCCTCGCCGCGCCCCGCGTATACGGTCACCGGGAAGGCGGCCACCTCCTGGGCGAGCCGGGCGAGGGCCCGGCCGACATGGCCAGCGCCGAAGATGGCGAGCTCTGGCTCAGGGGCGAGGACCTCGTAGAACAGGGTCGCCTTCCCCCGCCCGCACTTGAGCCCGCGGTCGGTCAGGTCGAGGGTCTCGAGCTCGGTGCCGCCCGTTAGGAGGAGGCCTTGGGCCCGTTCGATCGCGTGCGCCTCGAGCGACCCGCCGCCGATCGTCCCTTCGCTCCTCCCATCGGCGAACACGAGCATCCGCGCCCCCGGCGCGCGGGGGGCCGGCCCCTCCACGCCGACGAGCGTCACCAAGACGGCTCGCTCCCCGCGGGAAGCGGCGTCGGCAGCCCGGGCGAGGATGCGGCTCTCCACGCTACCCCTGCGCCACGGCGCGGTTGAACTCCACGATCAGCTCGTCGATCGCGTCCGCCTGACGGTGGATGCGATCCCAGTACTCTGGCCAGTCGTACCACTGGGCGTTGAGCTCCTCGACCGACTTCCCCATCTGCTCGACCCACGTGAAGTACTTCTGGTTGTGGATCCGCTTCCGCTCGGTGTAGGTGAGCTCGAGCAGGTGGTCGGTCGTCGCCCCGAGGAGCCATCGCCCGTGGTCCACGGCGGCGTGGAGCGCCGTGTACGGCCCCCGCTCCTCGCGCAGCTCCGCGATCCGGCTCCGGTAGAGCTCCATCGAGTCGGTGAGCACGGTGAGGACGACATCGCGCTCCGTGAGCTCATAGTAGCGGGCGAACTTCACCGCCAAAAGGAGGTTCGCCGCGCCGGAGATCCCCACGAGGTCGAGCTGATCCACGAGCGATGCCGGGACGCCCTGGCGGAGGAGGTGGTTGCGGCCCTCGGGCTCGTTGAAGAGCCGGATGAGGGAAAGAGGTCCCTCGTCATCGAGAGCGATGATGAGATCCGTGTTCCGCACGTTGTGGATCCACGGGACGTGCTTGTCCCCGATCCCCTCAATGCGGTGGCTCCCGAACCCGGCCTGGAGGAGGGTTGGGCACTGGAGGGACTCCCCGACGGCGATCCTGCTTTGGGGATGGGCCTCCTTGAGGTAGTCCCCGCTCGCCAAGGTGCCCGCCGAGCCAGAAGTGAGGACCACGCCAGCGTACCGCTCGCCCGCCCTGAGCTCGGCGGCGAGGACCTCCTCCATCGCCGGGCCGGTGACGGTGTAGTGCCAGAGGTGGTTACCGAATTCATCGAACTGGTTGAAGATCATGACGTCGTCCCGCGTCGCCTGGAGCTCCTTGCACTTCTGGAAGATCTCCCACACGTTGGATTCGCTCCCGGGAGTGGCGATGACCTCACCCGCGATTTGGCGCAGCCATTCGAACCGCTCCCGGCTCATCCCCTCGGGGAGGATGGCGATGGACTCGCACCCAAGAAGGGCGGAGTTGTACGCCCCCCCCCGGCAGTAGTTCCCGGTGGACGGCCAGACGGCCCGGTGGAAGGTGGGGTCAAACTGCCCGGTCACGAGGCGCGGCACGAGGCACCCGAAGGTGGCCCCCACCTTGTGGGACCCAGTGGGGAACCACTTCCCGACGAGGGCGATCACCCGCGCCCGGACCCCGGTGAGCGCGGGCGGGAACTCGATGTGGTTCACGCCGCCGAACCCGCCGCCCTGCTTGACGGGCTCGTTCTTCCACGTGATGCGGAACAGGTTGCGGGGATGGACATCCCATAGCCCAATCCCCTTGAGCTCAGCGCGGATCTCCGGACGAATCTTCTCCGGGTCGCGCATCTCCGCGAACGTGGGGACGACGATGCCCCGCTCCCGCGCCCGCTTCGCCGCCCGCATGCGCCCTTTTTCACGCTTGGAAAGATCGATCATGGTCCTCCTCTTTATTGACCGGTGTAGGTGATAATGCTAGCATACTGCCTGACAGGTTGACAAGCATGGAGTTCCATAGAGTCCGATCCACGAAGGCCTCGACGGAGGTGGCTGAACAGATCCTGGAGGCCATCCGCCGCGGCGCGTTCGCCCCGGAGGCCAGACTCCCCTCGGAGGCCGAGCTCGCCCAGATGATGGGGGTGAGCCGTCCCACCGTCCGCGAGGCCCTGTCCGGCCTCGCCGCGGTGGGCCTGATCGAGCCTCGCGTCGGGATCGGAAATTTCGTGCGCCCGCCCACGGAGCCGCTTGCCCGCCAGGCGTTGCTCCTTCTGGAGAGCGAGGCGAGCTGTCTGGAGATCATGGAGGCGCGGACGGTCTTGGAGCCGCCGCTGGCGGAGCTCGCAGCGCGGAAGAGGACGGAGGCCCAGGCGGAGCGGCTGGAGGCGATCGGTGCCGAGCTCGGTTCGCTCGCTGATCCGACGACCTTCGATGCCTACTTTTCCGCCGACAAGGGGTTCCACCTCGCCCTGGTGGAGGCGACCGGGAACAGCCTCCTCAGGGCGGTGCTCGTCCCCCTCATCCACACGATGGACGAACGGCTGTACCGGGAGTTCACCCGGGAGTACTACCTGAAGGACGCGGGGGACATCGGCGAGGTGGCTGGGCTGCACCGAAGTGTGGCGGCGGCGGTGCGCGCCCGCCATCCGGCCCAGGCCCGCGCGGCGATGCGCGCGCACTGGATGCGGATGTGGCGCCTCGTCCCCAGCGACGAGGCAACTGGCTAGAACCCACGAAGGAGTGTGCTCAGGTGACGAAGAAGACGGTCGTGGTGGCCCTGGGGGGTAACGCGATCCTCCAGCCGGGGCAAAGGGGGACGTTCGAGGAGCAGTACGGCAACGTCCAGCGCACGGTGGAGCAGCTGGCGGCGATGGTCCTCTCGGGAAAATGGCGCCTCGTGATCACCCACGGCAACGGCCCCCAGGTGGGGAACATCCTCCTCCAACAGGATGCGGCGAAGGCGGTGGTCCCCCCGCTGCCGATGGACGTCTGCGGGGCGGAGTCGCAGGGGTTCATCGGGTACATGATCCAACAGGCGTTCCATAATGTGCTCGCCCACGCGGGGCGGGGCGATATCCCCGTGGCGACGATCGTCACCCAGGTCCTGGTGGACAAGGCCGACCCCGCCTTCGAGAATCCCACCAAGCCGGTGGGCCCGTTCTACTCTGCCGAGGAGGCGAAGCGCCTCCAGGCGGAGAAGGGGTGGCACGTCGTTGAGGACGCCGGGCGCGGCTGGCGGCGGGTGGTCCCCTCTCCAGACCCCAAGGAGATCGTGGAGCGGGAGGCGATCCGTCTATTGGTCGAGAACCGGGCGATCGTCGTCGCCTCCGGCGGGGGGGGGATCCCGGTGATCAAGGAGGACGGGACCTACCGGGGCGTGGAGGCGGTGATCGACAAGGACCTCGCTGGGGAAAGGCTCGCCGAGGATGTGGGAGCGGCGGTGTTCCTCATCCTCACCGATGTGGACCGGGTGCGCCTGAACTACAAGAAGCCCGGGGAGAAGGTCCTCGACCGGATGACGGTCGCCGAGGCGAAGGGGTACGCGCAACAGGGCCACTTCGCTAAAGGGTCGATGGAGCCGAAGGTCAAGGCCTGTGTGCGGTTCATCGCGGCCGGCGGGGAGCGAGCCGTGATCGCCTCCCTTGCCCAGGCGGTGGAGGCCGTGGATGGCCGCGCGGGGACGCAGGTCGTGCGGGGCTAGTGCTGCCATTTGCTCGCCTATCGGAAAGGAGGAACGATGAGGAGCGAGTTCCTCGCTCGGGCAGAGACCTATCGCGCAGAGATTGTCGGCCTGGCACGGCGCATCATCCAGACGCCGAGCCCGTCGGGACGAGAGGGAGAGATCGTCCAGCTGATCGCGTCGGAGATGCAAGCCGCCGGCTTCGCCAAGGTGTGGACCGATCCGTTCGGGAACGTCATCGGCCAGGTCGGCGATGGCCCGGTGAAGATCGCGATCGACGCCCACATCGACACCGTCGAGCCGGGGAACCGGGACCTCTGGGAGCGGGATCCCTACAGTGGCGACACCGACGGCACCTGGCTCTACGGGCGCGGGGCGTCGGACCAGAAGGCCGCGATGGCGGCGATGATCTACGGGATGAAGATCATGAGAGAACTCGGGGCTCTCGATGACTTCACGGTGTACGTCGTGGGCTCGGTCCTCGAGGAGGACTGCGACGGCCTCTGCTGGCGGTACATCATCGAGGAGTCCGGGCTGCGCCCAGATTTCGTCCTCATCACCGAGCCGACAGAGATGAGGGTGAACCGCGGACAGCGGGGACGGATCGAGGTGCGGCTGCGCGTCGCCGGCCGCTCGGCCCACGCCAGCTCCCCCGAGCTCGGGGACAACGCGGTCTACAAGATGGCACGCGTCGTGGCCGAGCTCGAACGCCTGAACGAGCGGCTCCCCGTGAGGCCGGTGCTCGGCAAGGGGACGATCGCTGTCACGGAGATCAGCTCCCAGTCGCCGTCCCTGAATGCCATCCCCGATGTGTGCGAAGTCCACATCGATCGCCGCCTGACCGTTGGCGAGTCCAAGGACCAGGTGTTTCGCGAGCTGGAGGACGCCCTCCGGCGAGCGGGTATCGCGGGAACGGTGCGCGAGCTCGTGTTCGACGAGCCGAGTTATACCGGGCTGCGCTATCCCACCGAGAAGTACTTCCCGGTGTGGCTCGAGGCGGAGGATGCCCTCATCACCCGCGCGGCGGCGAAGACCTATCACCGCGTGTTTGGGCGGGACCCCCAGATCGCGCACTGGAACTTCAGCACGAACGGCACGGTTACCGCGGGCGTGTACAACATCCCCACGGTAGGATTCGGTCCAGGGGCGGAGGCGCTCGCCCATGCCCCCAACGAACGAGTGAAGATCGAAGACCTTGTTTTCAGTGCAGCGTTTTACGCTGCGTTTCCGGCCACGCTCCTCGCCGAGCTGGCCCAATATTCACAAATAAAAGGAGGATGACCGTATGTCGAGTTTCTTCCGAGGGCGGCACTTCATCACGTGCCAGGACTACACCCGCGACGAGATCGACGTCTTTCTGGACGTGGCGCGGGAGCTGAAACTGAAGTTCGCTCACGATGAGCCAACCCCATGGCTCCTCTACAAGACGGTGTTCATGATCTTCTACGACAGCTCCACCCGGACGCGGAATTCGATCGAGGCCGGGATCACCCAGCTCGGCGGGCATGCGCATTTTCTCACCCCAGACAAGCTCCAGCTCTCCCATGGCGAGACCCCGGAGGACACGGCGGAGGTCCTGTCGCGTCTCGGGCACGCGATCGCGATCCGCGCCTGCGAGTACGGGAAGGGGAACGAGTACCTGCGCCGGACCGCGGCCCGGTCGCGGGTCCCTGTCCTCAACCTGCAGGATGACGTGTACCACCCGATGCAGGTTCTCGCCGACATCATGACGATTCGGGAGCGATTCGGGACGGATCTCCGCGGAGTGAAGGTCGGGATCAGCTGGGCCTACGCTGAATCGCACCTCAAGCCCCTTTCTGTCCCGCAATCGCAGATCCTCCTCTTCGCGCGGTACGGGATGGACATCACCCTTGCCTACCCGGAGAAGTTCGATCTCAGCCCGGAGATCATGGCCCAGGCCCGGGAGAACGCGGCCCACCAAGGGGGCAAGATCACGGTGACCCACGATATGGACGAAGCGTTCGACAAGGCCGATGTCGTGATCCCGAAGAACTGGGGCGGCTTTTTCGCCGCCTCGACCCCGGAGGGGATCATCGCCGAGACGAAGAAGCATCGGGACTGGATCTGCGACGAACGGCGGATGAAGCTGACGCGGCGTCACGCGATCTACATGCACGCCCTTCCCGCTGATCGTGGCAAGGAGGTCACGGATGCGGTGATCGACGGGCCGCAGTCGGTGGTGTACGACGAGGCGGAGAACCGACTCCACACGGCGAAGGCGGTCATGGCGCTCACGATGGGCGGGAGGCCATAGGTATTCGACCTGCCCGAGCTGCGTCCGGGGCAGGGCGTAACACCCTGCCCCGGATGTTTACGAGAAAGCGGTGCGGTGCTCCGCCACGGAAGGGGAGGAGGTGGTCTATTCCACCGAGCGGATCTCCGACGTGGCGAGGGTGCTGGCGGAGATGGGCCATGGAATCGCCATCCGCATCTAAGGAAAACACACCGGCTGGCTGTACGGCAAGGGGGACCTCATCGTGTGGGGGTTCGCTCGCTGGTCCAGAGTACCAGTGATAAATATGGAGGACGATTGTACCACCCCTGCCAAGCCCTGGCCGACGTGATGGTGATGCAGGAGAAGCTCGGCGACCTCCGGGGGAAGAAGTTCGTCATGAGCTGGGCCTACTCCGGTTCAGTGGAGAAACCGCTCGCCGTCCCCCAGTCGGCGATCATCGGGGCCAGTTTCTTCGGAATGGACATCACCCTCGCCCACCCCAAGGGCCTTGACCTCGACCCGAAGGTCCTGGAGTTCACGAAGAAGAACGCTCTGAAGAACGGGGGATCGTTCCAGGTGGTCCACGACATGGACGAGGCGTTCAAGGATGCGGTGGTGGTGTATCCCAAGGCCTGGACGAGCCAGCCCACGGATGGGAAGACCCCGATGAACCCGGACAAGGCAAAGGCGATCTTCGAGGCGAACAAGCACTGGATCACGACCCAGGGGAAGATGGAGCTCACGAACGACGCGATCTACCTCCATTGCCTTCCCGCCGACCGGGGAATGGAGGTCACCGACGAGGTCATCGATGGCCCGAATTCGGTCATTGTGGAAGAGGCGGCCAACCGCCTCCATGCTCAGAAGGGCCTCATGGCCCTCATCCTGTAGCCCCCTCTCCTCACGTGGGGAGAGGGCTGACGGGGAAGGAGAAAACATGAGCTGGTTCCAGCTTGAAGGGAAGGACCTCATCAGCACCAAGGACTGGACGCGGGAGGAGCTGGAGATCGTCCTCAGGGTGACCGACCAGCTGAAGGGGATGTACTACGCCGGCCTCCCTCACCCCGCTCTCAAGGACAAGACGTTCCTCATGCTGTTCTTCAACACCTCGACCCGGACCCGGCTCTCTTTTGAGAGCGCGATGACCCAGCTCGGGGGCCACGCTCAGTTCGTGGCGGCCAGTGACCTCCGACTGTCTCTGGAGGACAAGCCCGGGGCGGGGGAGACGATTCGGGATACGGCGAAGGTCATGGCTCGCTACGCGCATGGGATGGGGATCCGTCTCCTCGAGGACAAGGTCTCCCGCTACGGGGAGGACACGGAGATCATGTACCGGTTCGCCCAGCATGCGGAAATCCCTGTTGTGAACATGGCGTCCAACATCTGGCACCCCTGCCAGGCGCTCACCGACCTCTATACGATGCGGGAGAAGCTGGGGACCGACCTCAAGGGCGTCAAGTACACGGTGATGTGGGCCTACTCCCCGTGGGCGAGGTCTCTTGGATCCGTTCAGGAGGACCTCATCATCGCTACCCGGTTCGGGATGGACGTGACCGTGGCCCACCCCAAGGGGTACGAGCTCGATCCAGAAATTCTCGCCCTGAGTACGAAGTACGCCCAAGAGAGCGGCGGCAAATTTGAGGTCACCACCGAGCTCGACGATGTCGTGAAGGGGGCGACGGTCGTGTTCCCCCGGGGGTGGATGAGCCTCCGCCGCTACGAGGTCGGCAAAGAGGCGGAGATCAAGAACGCGGAGAGGTTCAAGGGCTGGAAGTACACGCGGGAGCGCCAGAAGCTCGCCAAGCCCGGGTACCTCATGCACGTGATGCCCATCGACCGCGGCAACGAGGCCGACGTTGAGCTGTGCGATGACCCCGAGCTGGCGTGGCTGTACGACCAGGCGGAGAACCGGCTTCATACCCAAAAGGCGGTCCTCGCCCTTACAATAGGAGGCCGGCTGTAGCGGATCGCCATGGACGCTCGCCCGGGGCGGGGCAACGACCTCCCGCCCCGGGCGAACCCATGACGGACGAGACGCTCGCTAGCCCTTGTGCAGATGGTCAAGGAAGATGGGCAGGATCCGCTCGAATCGTTCCAGGAACTCGGCGATCGCGTCCCGCGTCACCCCGCCCCGCAGGTAGAGATCGGCCTCGAGCGCCACGTCACCGTCCTCGTCGAGGTAGGCGCGCGAGCCCCGCTTGGCCTGGTTCCACGCGTTGACGACCTCGCACGGGGTCGCGCCGCCGGTGAGCCACCCCGCATAGAGTTGAAGGTACTGGTACCGGCCCGGGGCATCCTCCACCGGGTCGTCCACGAACAGCGCCACCGTGGCCACGTTGAGGTAGATCACCCAGGCCGGATCGCCGTAGTCGTCGGTCCTCCTGTCGAACGTGTAGCCAACCTGGATGAGGATGTCCTCGATATCGGCTGGGCCCAGGTCCTGCACCACGTTGCCCGCGGCTGGTTCGACGGGCGTCCCAAGCGCAACCTCAACCGCGTTCGTGAGGAGTTGCGCCGTCGCGTCGTTGTACTCGTAGCAGTCGAACCCGAGCATGACCACTGTCCCGCCCCCCGTCTCCCAGCGGAAGACGACCGGCGCCTCGTCCACCGTGTCCCAGGCGACCACCACCGCGTCCCGGGGCAGGTTCGCGAAGTCGGTGCTCCCGTCCGGACCCTCGTAGCGCGCGGGGACGTCCCGCGCCAAGGGGTCAGTGGGAAGGGCGATCGCGATGTCACCGCCCGTGACGTTGTAGTCATCCGTCACAGCCCATAGCCCGGCCCCGCGTAGGATGTCCTCGGCCCCCTGGGAGTAGGTCAGGCCCACGATCCGGCCTCCTTGGGCGAGGAAGCCGGTCAGGACGGTTGCCGTGGCGAGGCCCAGCTCCTCGAGGGCCCCCTCTTCGGCCTCCGATTGCTCGGGGATGAGGAGCACCGGCCGGCCCGCGAGCAGGAGGTCGAGCTCCGCCGGGTCGGTCGTCGTCGTCTCCGTCGGGCGGAACCCGAGGATGGCAACCACGTTGTCGTACTCGGGGGTGATCCGCGCGTAGGGGATCCAGGCCACCACATCCCCTGCCGCGACGGCGGTTGCCCCCAAAACTGCGGTCAGAACGGCGACCCATGCCCCGACCCTCCGCACCACCTCACGCATCGTCATCGGATCCTCCTCGCCCCGTACGAGGGGCATAGGGGATCAGTATACGCGCCTTGCCCCTATAATCTCCTTCGTGGACCCGCTCGAACTCGCCGCCTCTCTTGCCTCCGCGGGGCCGATCTGCAATCGGTGCCTCGGGCGTCGCTTCGCCGGCCTGGGCTCCGGTGTCCCCAATGCGGAGCGGGGGAGGATCCTCCGTGCCGCAGCCGGCGGCGGGGCGTCGGTCCCCAAGGGACGGTGCTGGGTCTGCCAAGGCCTGTGGCCGACCCTCGCCGCGCGGGCCCGCGCGGCGGCCGAACTCGTTCGGGATCGGGAGTTCGCCACGTTCCTCTTCGGCGTGCGCCTCTCCCCCCGCCACGAGGCGGTGGAGGAGTTTCTCGCTGAGCGGTTCCCCTCCCCGTGGGCCGAACCGTTCAGGCGCGATGTGAATCGGGAGCTGGGGAAGGCGTTCGAGCGGGAACTGGCGGGGCGGGAGGCGACGGTGGACTTCGCCCGCCCGGACGTACAGTTCACGGTGGACCTCGACACGGGGGCGATCGCGCTCACCGTCGCCCCGGCCTTCTTCTACGGCCGGTACCGGAAGCTCGCGCGGGGGATCCCCCAAACCCACTGGCCGTGCCGGAGCTGCCGTGGCCGGGGCTGCGTGAGCTGCGGGGGGACGGGGAAGCAGTACCCGACCTCGGTCGAGGAGCTCGTGCTCCCCGCGTTCCTCGCCGCCAGCGGCGGCACGGGAGGCCACCTCCACGGGGCAGGGCGGGAGGACATCGACGCGCGGATGCTCGGCCGGGGTCGGCCGTTCGTGATCGAGGTCAAGGAGCCCACGATCCGCACCCTCGACCTGGAGGCGATTGCCCGCGAGGTGAACGCCGCCGCCGCGGGGAAGGTGGAGGTCCTCGACCTCCGACCGGGCACGGCGGACCTCGTGGCCCAGGTGAAGGAGGAACGGGCCGACAAAAGGTACCGGGCGCGGATCGAGCTCGCACGGCCGGTGGACGAGGAGGCCTTCACGCGGGCCGTGGGGGCGCTCGTGGGGGAGATCGAGCAGCGGACCCCGGAGCGGGTCCGTCATCGGCGGGCTGACCTCGTCCGCCGGCGGAGGGTCCTCGCGGCCACGGGCCGCCTCCTCTCCCCCACGGAAGCGGAGGTCGAGATCCTCTGTCAGGGTGGGCTGTACGTGAAGGAGCTCATCTCCGGGGACGGCGGGGCGACCCAGCCCAACCTTGCCTCCCTTCTCAGCATCCCGGCGCGGGTCGCAGAACTGGACGTCGTGGAGGTGCGGGATGGGTTCTGACCCTTTCCCCCCGCAAGGGATGGGGGCGTCGGAGTTGTCCCGTTCCGGCCTCGTGCCTAGAATGGGCGTGATGCGCAGGCTGTGCGTTGGGCTGCTTCTCCTGATCCCGATCCAGGCGGGGGCGGGGCTCCTCGGCCTGACGGCCCTTGACTGGTCGCGGGATGGCCAGTACGTGCTGTACGTGGACGAAGGGGAAGTGTGGGTTGGGCTCGCCCCGGAGGGGCGGAACGCCCGTCCGCTGACCGAGGGCGCGGTCACCGACTGGGCGCGGTTCGGGCCCGGGGATTGGTTCGTGTACGTGGCGTTCAGCGAGCAGGGCTATGCTCTGTGGCAGGCCACCCTCGCTGGGGAGCGGACCCTCCTCTTCTCCCAAGACCAGCTCCGGCAGTCGGGGGCCCTCCCCGGGGTCGAGCTCATCGCGCGGCCCGCCGTGTCGCCGGATGGGACGAGCATCGCGTTCATTGCGTACGCGGATGGGCAGTGCGACTTGTACCTGTTCGATCTCCCCTCGGGGACGGTCCGCCGGCTCACCCGCACCCCTGGTCCGGTGGACACCCCCGACTTCTCCCCCGATGGCCGATCGCTCGCCTTCGTCGGCCTGTGGCAGGTCGGGGCGACGCTGAGTTGGGACCTGTACGTCCTCGACCTCGTGGAGGGAGACCGGATCGAGATGCTGACCGAGGACCCGTTCTTCGACTGGTGCCCCCGTTTCTCCCCGGATGGGGAATGGATCGCGTTTGAGTCGAGCCTGCGCGGGCCATCCGACATCCACGTCATCCGCCGCGATGGGCGGGAGCGGACCGCGTTCACCTTTGACGAGTGGCGCGATGCGTTCCCGTGCTGGAGCCCCGAGGGGGATGAGATCGGGTACGGATCCCTGCGCAGCTACGGGTGGCTCATCCTCGCCAGCAAGACCTCCTAACGCGGATGTCCTGTGCCGTGGCGGTGGGGCGGTTTGACGGCGTCCATCGCGGCCACCAGTTCCTCCTCGCGGAGGCGCGCCAGCGCGCCGCCGGGCTCCCTGTGGTCGCCTACACGTTCCCTCCCCGGGGGCCCTCTCTCCTCACCCTCCCCGCCAAGGTGCGCCTGCTCCGGGATCACGCCGACGAGGTCGTGGTGGCCCCCTGGGAACGGATCCAGGACCTGAGCGCCGAGGAGTTCGTGGGTGAGGAACTCGTCGCCCGGCTCGGGGCGACAGTGGCCGTGGTGGGGCCGGATCACCGGTTCGGCCGGGATCGGGCGGGGGATGTGGCCACCCTCCAGCGCCTCGCCTCCCCCCTCAACCTGGCGGTGCACGTCGTCGCCCCCTGGCGGTGGGAGGGGGAGGTGGTGAGCGCGGGCCGGATCCGGGACCTCATTGCCCGGGGGGAGGTGGATCAGGCGGCCTTGCTCCTCGGCCGGCCAGCGTGGCTCGCCGGGAGCCCGACGTCGGGGGTGAAGCTCGCCCGCCGGCTCGGCTACCCCACGGTGAACCTCGACCTCGCCCCCGAGCTCGTGCGGCCGCGGCGCGGGGTGTACGCGGCGTGGGTTCAATGGTCGCTCGGGGAAAGCAAGGCTCTATTCTACATCGGGGACCGGCCGACGTTCCCTGGGCTATCCCCCTCGGCCGAGGTCCACCTCTTCCCCCCCCCCCACGGCGAGGTGGTGGGGTCAGTGGAGGTCCACCTCCTCTCCTTCCTCAGGCCTGACGAGCGCTTCGCCGATGAGAAGGCCCTCGCCCGTGCGATCGCCCAGGATCGCCTCCGCGGCGAGCAAATCCTAGCGGGAACGCATCCCCCGCCCCGCCTCCTTCGTGAGGCGGAGTTGCGCGCCCCGGGAGCTGGCCTCTAAGATGGACTGTGGTGTTGGGGATCGAGACTGCGGGCGCCCAGGGCGGAGTCGCCCTCGTTTCCCTGGGTGGGGAGCACGAATTCGTGCTGCCGATGGGCCGCAGCGGGGGGGGAGTCCTCCCCGCGGCGGTGGATGCCTTGCTCCGTCTGGCGGCGGCGAAGCGGGAAGAGATCGAACTGATCGCCGTTGACATCGGCCCCGGTTCGTTCACCGGTCTCCGGGTCGGCCTTGCATTCGCCCAGGGAATGGCGCAGGCTTTACAGGTTCCCGTGGTGGGGGTTCGCCACACCGAGGCCCTCGCCGGACCGGTTGCGTGGTGGCCGGGGAAGGTCGCGGTGTGGATCCATGACCGCCGGGAGTTCGTGTACATGGCGTGGGCAACCCGGGACCGCGTGGGGGCGGAAGCCGTGCTCCCGTGGCGGGAGGCCCTCGCCAAGGTGGTCGAACAGCCGGGCGCTCTCCTCGTTGGATCCGGGGTCGAGCAGTTCCGGGACGAGATCGCGACTTGTGCGCCGGGGGTCACCTGCGCCGGGGCGCGGTTCGCCCACCCTCGGGCGAGCGAGGTCGCCCGCCAAGGCTGGGACCGGTTTCAGTCGGGGGGACCCGATGACCCGCGTCCACTTGCCCCTCACTACGTGCACAAGGAGGATTGAGATGGCACGAAGATGCGAAATCTGCGGCCGGGGCCCCGAGTTCGGGGCGAAGGTGAGCCACTCCGGCCGCCACAGCCGCCGGGTGCGCCTGCCCAACCTGCAGCGTATCCACGTCGTCCACAACGGGCGGCGGGTGCGGATCGAGGTTTGTACCCGCTGCATCAAGGCGGGCAAGGTTGCCAAGGCATGACCCCGGAGGAGGACCGCTCGGGAGGTGAGGGGAGGCGATGACTTCCAACCCCCGGGTCGGTGACCTTGCGCTGGGGAAGGTGCTGGAGATCCAACTCAACGGTGTTCTGATCGGGTTCCCGGAAGGAGGGGTGGGGTTCCTTCACACGTCGGAGATCCCTACCGTGGGCGACGGCCCGGGCGGGAGGGCCCTCATCGTGGGCCAGGAGGTCCTCGTCAAGGTGATCGGGTTGGACCGCCTCGACCGGCCCACCCTCTCCCTGCGCCGGGTCACGGACCAGGATCGGGATGCCCTCGCCTATCACCGCGAGGCGATCGAGTTCCGGTCCGCTCTCAACAGCCGCGCTGGTGCCACCCCCCTCCCCGCGGAGCCTGAGGAACGGGTGGAGCGGCGGCTCGAGGCGTGGCTGAAGGCGACCGACGCCGCATTGGGGCGCCTCAAGCGCCGCCACGGGGACCGCACATCCAAACGATTGGAACTGGACTAGGAGGCGAGCGATGCCCAAGGGGAAGGTGGTGGTGGACCGGGAACGGTGCAAGGGGTGCGGCCTGTGTGTCGCCGTGTGCCCGTTCGGGGTGCTCGATCTGTCCAAAGAGTACAACAGTTCAGGATACGCCGTGGCCGCAGCCGTTCACCCTGAGGCGTGCACCGGCTGCGCCCTTTGTGCTCAGACGTGTCCCGACGTGGCGATCGAGGTCTACCGGGAGAAAGCGGCCGCTGGCACCCCGGCGCGGGGTGCGGGGCGACCATCCGGCGAGCCGCAGCGGTAAGGAGGGGCGGATGGCGGAACGACAGCTCATGACCGGCAACGAGGCGATGGCCGAGGCAGCGATCCGTGCGGGGCTCCGCGCGTACTTCGGCTACCCGATCACCCCCCAGAACGAGGTCCTGGAATACATGGCGGCCCACCTCCCCAAGGCTGGAGGGGCGTTCCTCCAGGCGGAGAGCGAGGTGGCGGCGATCAACATGTGCTACGGCGCGGTGGCAGCGGGGGTGCGCGCGATGACCTCCTCCTCCTCCCCCGGGGTGAGCCTCAAGATGGAGGGGATCTCCTACCTCGCGGGGGCGGACCTCCCGTGCGTGATCCTCAACGCCGCCCGGGGCGGGCCCGGACTGGGGAACATCGCCCCGGCGCAAGGGGACTACTTTCAGGCCACGAAGGGCGGGGGCCACGGCGACTACCGGCTGATCGTCCTTGCCCCGTCCACTGGTCAGGAGGCGGCCGAACTGGCGGGGCTCGCCTTCGACCTCTCCGATCGCTATCGGGTCCCAGCACTGATCCTCGCCGACGGGATGCTCGGGCAGATGATGGAGCCGGTGACCCTCCCTCCACCGCGCGATCCGGGGACCCTCCCTCCCAAGCCGTGGGCCCTCACCGGGGCGAAGGGGCGAGAGCCCAACCTGATCGCGAGTTTCGCCCTCGAGCCGACGGTGCTGCGGGAGCTCAACGTGAAGAGGTACGCCCGGTACCGGGAGATCGAGGCCCGTGAGGTGCGGTGGGAGGAGGTGGCGACCGAGGACGCGGAGGTCCTCCTCATTGCGTACGGGACGATGGGGAGGATCGCCAAGACCGTGGTGCGGCGGGGGCGGGAGCGGGGGGTCAAGGTCGGGCTCCTCCGTCCGGTCACCCTGTGGCCGTTCCCCTACGCCCCGATTCGGACCCTCGCCGAGCGGGTGAAAGCCATCCTCACGGTGGAGCTATCCGCTGGCCAGATGTGGGAGGACGTGCGGCTGGCGGTGGAGGGCCGCACCGCGACCCCGTTCTACGGGGAGCTGGGGGGGGTCGTGCCGACCCCGAGCGATATCCTGCGGGAGGTGCTGCGCTATGCCTGAGGCGGAGACGATGGTGAAGGTCTTCGCTCGCCCCACGAGCCTCAACGAGAAGCATTTTACGTACTGCCCGGGGTGCGACCACGGTCTCATCACGCGCCTCGTGGCGGGGGCGATCGATAAGCTGGGAGTGCAGGAACGAACCGTGTTCATCGCCCCCGTGGGGTGCGCTGTGTTCGCCTACGAGTGGTTCCGCTGCGACGGGATCCAAGCCTCCCACGGCCGGGCGGCCGCCGTGGCCACGGGGCTCAAGCGGGCGAACCCTGACTTGGTTGTGATTTCCTACCAGGGGGACGGTGACCTGGCCGCGATCGGGACGGCGGAGACGATCCATGCCGCGAACCGAGGCGAGGCGATCACCGTCATCTTCGTGAACAACCAGATCTATGGGATGACCGGGGGGCAGATGGCCCCCACCACCCTTCCCGGGCAGCGGGCGACGAGCTGTCCCGAGGGGCGCGATGTCGCCACGATGGGTCACCCGCTCCCCGTGGCGGAGATGATCGCCACCCTCGCCGCTCCGGCCTACGTCACCCGCCAGTCGCTCCACGACCCACGCCACGTCGCCCAGGCGACGAAGGCGATCGAGAAGGCCCTCCGCTACCAGGTGGAGGGGAAGGGGTACTCGCTCGTGGAGATCCTGGCGACGTGCCCCACGGGATGGAGGATGCCCCCCGCGGTGGCCCACCAGCACGTGGCCGACGTCGTGACGGGGGCGTTCCCCCTCGGGGATCTCGTGGATAGGGGGTAGAGATGGAGCGAGCGGTGGTGTGTGCGGGGTTCGGAGGGCAGGGGGTGCTCCTGGCGGGGAAAATCCTCGCCCGGGCGGGGATGGACGCTGGCCTCGACGTGACCTGGCTTCCCTCCTACGGGCCGGAGATGCGCGGGGGCACAGCCAACTGCACGGTGGTCCTCTCCGATGAGCCGATCGGGTCGCCGATCGGGGAGAACCCGGATGTCCTCCTCGCGATGAACGGCCCGTCCCTCGATCGGTTCGAGTCGCGGGTCGCCGAAGGCGGGGCGATCGTGGTGAACCGGTCGCTCATCGCGCGCGACCTCACGCGGAAGGACGTGTGCGGGATCTTCATCGCGGCGAACGACGTCGCCCGGGAGCTTGGGGAGCCACGCGTGGCGAACATGATCGCCCTCGGGGCGGTGGTGCGCGCCCTCGGCATCCTCCCGCTGGAGACGGTCAAGAAGGCGATGACTGTTGAGCTTGGGGCCAAGGGCCGCGAACGGTTGATCGCGCTGAACCAGGAAGCCCTCGAACGGGGCTACGCCGCGGCGCCTCCTTGCTGACCCGCACCCTCACAGGGACCGATCCTTCTTCCGGTAGCGCGTTCGGCCGGGCCCACGGGCGGCCTTGCGCGGGCGGCGTCCGGTCGGGATCATGCGCAGGCGATGGCGACACATTCTCACAGCGAGAGAAGGCTCCTCGTCGCTGCCGGGATCACCGCGCTCGTCTGCGTCGCGGAGGTCGTGGGCGGACTCCTCACGAAGAGCCTTGCCCTCCTCTCCGATGCGGCGCACGTTTTCCTGGACGCGTTCGCCCTCGCCCTGTCCTACGCCGCCCTCAAGGCCGCCCGCCGTCCCCCCACGGACCGGCATACCTATGGGTACCACCGGGTGCAGGTCCTGGCCGCGCTCGTCAACGGGGCCACGCTGGCGGCGGTGGCGGTGGGGATCTTCCGGGAGGCGATCGGGCGAATCCGTGCCCCATCCCCCATCCTGGCGGGGCCGATGCTCGCTGTGGCCGGGGTGGGGCTCGTCGTGAACATCGGTGTGGCGTGGGTGCTCCATCGCCACGACCGCCACGACCTGAACGTCCACAGCGCGTTCCTCCACGTGGTGGGCGACGCCCTGGGTTCGGTGGGCGTGATCGTGGCGGGGGCCGTGATCCTCGTCACGGGATGGACGATCGCCGATCCCGTGGTGAGCCTCTTGATCGCGGTGCTGATCCTCGTCGGGGCGGTGCGGGTGGTGCGCCGAGCCGGGCACATCCTCGTCGAGGGGACACCGGAAGGGATGCGAGCGAGCTCTGTCTTGAAGGCGATGTCCGGAGTTCCGGGGGTAGCGGAGGTCCATGACCTCCACGTGTGGACGGTGAGCCCGGGGTACGTCGCCCTGTCCGCCCACGTCGTGATCGCCGATCAGGCACTGAGCAGAGCGGAAGCCGTGATGGCGGACCTGAAAAGGGTCCTCGCCGATGAGTTCGGGATCGGCCACACCACGATCCAGTTCGAATGCGCAAACTGCCAGGGCACGACCGCTTGCCTCGGCCCTCGTGGCACCAGGACGGGCCCGTAGGGGGTTGAACCGGGGTCGAGGAGGGTTCTCCCCGGCCCCGGTTCGTTGTACCGTGCCGCCCTGGGGAGGTGGTTATCCCACCTCGATCCTCTTCTCCGCCTCCCACAGGCCGTGGATGTTGCAGTACGCCAGCGCGTGGAGCGTCCCGGGCTTCGTCGTCTTGAAGGAGAACGTCACCTCGTGATGGGTGTACACAGGGCCCTGGTTCGGCCCGGCCACTGCCTCCCCGTGGGCGCCCAACTCGAACTTCCCGAGCTCGTAGATGAACTTGTCCCCGTCGGGGGCGAAATAGGCCCCGATCCAGCGGATGTGATGCTCGGTCGTGTTGGGATGGGCGGTCGCCTTGCCGAGGGACACTTTCACCTGGGTCCACGTGTCCGGCTTCACCCGGTCCGGGCACTCGAGCGCTGGAACATGCTTTTCCTTCTGCCAATCAGCTGTCTGGATCTTCGATGCAATTCCCATCGGTTCCTCCTCTACCTTTCAGCTCCCCATCGGCTGAGCTCGATCATCTTCAATCACGCGCTCTCCTTGAGCTTGCGGTGACAGAACCACCAGTCGTAGCACTCGCAGGCTCCGGCCTGGGCCTCCGCCAGCCGCTTCCTGGCCCCGTCCTCGGTATCGGGAGGGGGGAGGATCCCGTGGTCACCGATGAGCCCGTTCTTCGGCCAATCGGCGGGGAGGGCCACCTTCTCCTTCACCGCGGTCTGGAACGCCCGGAGGAGCCGGACGATCTCGTCCATGTTCCGCCCGATGTTCGCTGGGTAGTACACGATCGCGCGCACAATCCCCTGGGGGCAGATGAGGAATACCGCCCGCACCGCGGCTGACTCCGACGCCCCGGGGTGGATCATCCCGTAGAGCCCCGCGATCTTCCCCGTCGTGTCGGCGATGATCGGGAACGGGATCTTCACCCGGAGCTTCTCCTCGATCCACTCCGTCCACTTGATGTGGGCGTAGACGTGGTCCACCGAAAGCCCGATGAGCTCCGCCCCCAGCTTCTGGAACTCCGAGTACCGCTTGGCGAAGGCCACGAACTCCGTGGTGCACACGGGGGTGAAGTCCCCCGGGTGCGAGAACAGGATCACCCACTTCCCCTGGTAGTCCTTGGGGAAGTCGATCTTCCCCCGGGTCGTCTGGGCGACGAACGCCGGGGCAGGGTCACCGATCAATGGGATGCGCCGTTCTTCCATGTTTCCTCCTTAGAGCAGGTTCTCAAAGGCATCCTCGTGGTTGAGCTCCTCGGCCAGGATGTGGCAGACGAGCTGGTACGTGACGTGGTCCTTGCCGTGGGTGAGCGCGGCGAGCTTCTGATAGACGGAGGCGGCGCAGCGCTCGGCCTCGATGCTTGTCTGGATCAGCTTCTCCAGGTCCCGGGGGGCCGGCGGCTCACTGTAGCCGCAGTTCGCCTTCTCCAACCACAGCTTGGGATGGGGAAGGGGCTTCCCCCCCAGCTGGACGATCCGCTGAGCGAGCTCCTCGGCGTGCTCGAGTTCCTCGTCGGCGATCCGCTCGAGCTCCTCCACCACGGGCTGGGATCCCCGGCCGGACGCGATCTGCGCCGCTACCCAGTATTGATAGAAGGCGAGCCACTCGTCGGCGTAGGCTCGGTTGAGCTGCTCCACTAACTCCTCCACCTTCATCCCGACGATCTCCTGCGCCTTCGTTCCCATCGTTCCTCCTTCGCGGTTCAAAACGCGCGGAACTTCTCCCGCGGGGCCTGGCAGACCGGGCACCGCGCGGGGGCCTCGCCCTCCACGGTGTACCCGCAGATCGGGCAGATGTACACGGTCTTGAGTGGGATGTCCTTTCCGGCCTGGGCGGCCTCGTGGGCCCCCTTGTACATCTGGGCATGGATCTTCTCCGCCTCCAGGGCGTAGTGGGTGCTCCGTTCGGCGCCCTTCTCCCCCTGGAGCTCAGCCACGGCGTGGTAGGCGGGGTACATCTCCTCCACCTCGAACGTCTCGCCCGCGATGGCCACCTGGAGGTTGTCGGGGGAGCCCCGGATCATCCCGAGCTCGCGGTAATGATTGGTGGCGTGGACCTGCTCGGCATAGGCGATCGCCCGGAACAGGCGGGCGACGTTGGGTTTCCCTTCCCGTTCGGCCACGTCGGCGAAGATGAGGTAGCGCAGGTGGGCCTGGGATTCGCCGGCGAACGCGTCCTTCAGGTTCTCTTCCGTCATCTTGTGCATGATGCACCTCCTTTACAATGATGCGGTTTCCTCACACTTGGGACACAAGCCCATGAAGGTGAGTTCGTGCCGATGGACGTGGAACCCCGGGGGGAGGGGCAGATGATCCAGCGCGTTCTGGTAAGGGGTTTCAACGTCGTAGACTCGGCCGCAGGCCAGGCACAGCAAGTGGTAATGGGGGTGAGTGTTGGGGTCGAACCTGTCCGGGCCTGCTCCGTGGAGCTCGCGCACCTTTCCCTCCTGGGCCAGAGCGCGCAGGTTCCTGTACACGGTGGCCAGGCTGATCGCGTGGCCCTGCTTGTTGAGTTCCCGATACAGCTCCTCCGCGGTGGGATGGTCGGTGTGGCCCTGGATGGCCTCGAGGACCACGCGCTGTTTCGGGGCCCGCTCTCGCCTGCTCATGATTATGATTTGCATTATAGCAGAGAGGGCCGTCGTGTCAATTCGGGGCGATCAGGGAGCTGGGGCGCGGGGGAGGGTGAAGTGGAAGCAGGCCCCGCCGGTCGGGCGGTTCTCGGCCCAGATCCTCCCCCCATGGGCCTCCACGATCGCCTTCGCCACCGACAGGCCCAAGCCCGTCCCCGTCCCGGCCGCGCGCTCCTCCCGCCCCCGGTAGAACCGTTCGAAGAGGTGCGCCGCGTCTTCGGGGCTGATCCCAGGCCCGGTGTCGCACACGCTCACCTCGATCTGGGATCCGTCCGCGCGGGCAGTGACGAGGATCTCCCCCCCAGCGGGGGTGTGGCGGAGGGCGTTCGCCATCAGGTTGAGGAGGACCTGTTGGATCCTCTGGCGATCGCCGTCCGCGGGGGGGAGGTCAGGGGGGAGGTTTAGGGCGAGCCGGATCCCCCCATCCTCGAGCTGAGGCTCGATCATCGCCGCGATGTCCGCGATGACCCGCTCCAGCGGGAACGGTTCCTGGTGGAGTGACAGGCGGCCCATGTCCGCCAGGGCGAGTTGCTGGAGGTCCTCGATGAGCCGCGCCGTGAGGTGGACCTTGTCCTTGAGGGCGGACAGGTTCTCCGGGGTCGGCTCGAGGATCCCGTCCTCGAACCCCTCCACCGCTGCGCGGAGGACGGTGATTGGGGTCCGCAGCTCATGGGCGACATCGGCGATCATCTGCCGCTTGGAGCGCTCCGCCTCCTCCAGGCTTTTCGCCATTGCGTTGAACGACTGGGCGAGCTTCCCCAGCTCGTCCTCCCCCGTCTCCTCCACCCGGGTGGTGAGGTCGCCCGCGGCGATGCGGTGGGCTGCGGCTGCCAGGTTGCGCAAGGGGCCGGTGAGGTGGCGAATGAGGAGCAGGGCGAGGACAAGGGCGACGACCGCCACCACCCCGGTGGCGATCCACAGCGAGCGGTTCACCGTCTGGAGGAACGCCTCGTGGAGGGGAGGGGGCGGGCTCTCCTCAACGGGAACGATGGTCCACTGGCTCCCGTTGGGCAGCTCGATCGGGGTCCCCCGCGCCATTTCGGTGGGGGGGAGGACCTGTCCCACGAGGGAGGAGTCCTGGGCGAGGACGATCTGTCCTTCGGGATTCACGAGGAGGAAGCCTGGGGGGCGCGGGCTCCCCTCGAGGAACCGTCCGATTCCGGTGAGGTCGTCCCGATGCTCAGGGTACCGGGTGATGAGCGTCCGCACCCACTGATCGTAGGCCCGCCCCTCGCGCTGGGATAGGTCGGAAAACGCCCGGTTGACGGAGATCCGCACGAGGGTGAGGCCGAGCGTGGTCACGAGGAGGACCACCCCGAGGAGCACGATCACGAGCTTCGTCTGAAACGAGAGCTTCCTAAGTCGGCTCACGCGATCCCCTCACCGCGAGCTTGTACCCCACCCCGTACACGGTCACGATCCGGGTCGGGGCATCGGGCACGGGTTCGATCTTCTTCCGCAGGCGCTTGATGTGGGAGTCGATCGCGCGTTCGAACGAGGCGAACGAGGACCCCCGCACCGCCTCCAGCAGTTCCAGGCGCGTGAACGCGCGACCGGGGTGTTGGACGAGGAACGCGAGGAGATCGAACTCCAGCGCGGTCAGCTCCACCGGTCTCCCGTCCACCCACGCCTCCCGTCGCTCGAGGTCGAGCCGGATCCCGTCCGCCTCTGCCACCCGCGGCTCCGCAGGGCCGGACTCGGCGCGTCGGAACACGGCCCGCACCCGCGCTTCGAGCTCACGGGCGCTGAATGGCTTCACCACATAATCATCCGCCCCCAGTTCCAGCCCCAGCACGCGGTCTTCTTCTGTGGACCGGGCGGTGAGCATGATGATCGGGACCGAGGAGGAGCTCCGGATGCGGCGGGCCACCTCCAGCCCATCCATCTCGGGGAGCATGAGATCGAGGACGACGAGATCGGGGGGGTGGGCGGTGAACTCGGCGAGGGCCTCCCCTCCGCTCGCGGCGACGGTCACCGCGAACCCTGCCTGCTCGAGGTAGCCCCGGACGAGCTTCCGCACCCACGGGTCGTCGTCCACCACCAGAATCCTCTTCATCCTCGCTCTTTCCTATAGTTTAGCCCGCGGCAGGTCACCGGTCAGTCTTGACGCTCAGGGTTGAGCTTACTTGTGGAGGATAAGAGACAGACCCGTGGCACGATGATGAAGGCCGATCGCGGGTACGCGACTTGCACCTCCATACTCCCGCCATACTCTCGCCACCATCCCTCCTTGGCCGTGTGGATATGTTGACAGCTATCTAGCTTTAGACCAGTTCCAGAGGAGGTCACTGCTTTTATGGAAGGTTGGATAGCACGTGGCGAGATCGCTGCTCGAGCCCAGTGGGGGAGGGATCGGGAAGTGCGCAGATGTGGAGGGTTGAATCCGATGAGGCTCCGATGTGTGGATAGGTGGATGCGTTCTCCCAGATACGGGATTCTTGTGGACTGTGCCCCCTCATCATCGCCTGATCGATTGCCCCATAGTGTTGAATGGCCTTTTGCCTTGGCCCATGCCGTCTCCTTCGTACAATTGCGTTGGTCTTTGCTATGAATACCCACCCTACGAAGAAGGTAGTCCGTTTCCTCTGGCCTCTTGTTCCAGTGGCGGTTCTCCTCACCGGCATGGCGGGTCTCGCGTCGGGACGGGAGCTCAGCCTGACCGAGGCGGTGAACCTGGCTCTGGCCAACCATCCGGACATTCAGCAGGCCGAGCTCAGGTTTGATCTGGCCAAGCTCCAGCTTGAGGCCGCCCAGGCTAAGACATCCTGGCCCTCCCTGGCCCTCGCCCTCTCCCCTTCTGGCTCGTCCCTCTTTTCCCCACAATTCAACTTTGAGGCTAGCCTCTCCCTCCCATTCGGGACCACCAACCGTCTGGCCGGGAAACTTGCCGTTCAACCCGCTGCAGGAAGCCTAGTGCCAACTTCTTGGGGACTATCGTTCTCGTTGAGCCTAGACCCCATGAATCCCCAGGGCGAGGCGGCTCAACTTGCGACCTTGGCGCAGGCGGTGGAAGACACGGAACGGTCCTGGGAAAAGGCCAAGGCCACGGTGGTGATCACCACCATCAAGTCCTATTCGGAACTCCTTCCCCTCGAGGCCAAGTTGGGCCAGGCCCAGGCCAATCTTGAAAAGGCTGAACAGGACCTTGCCCAAGTGGAGAAGGCGGTTTCCGCTGGGCTGGCCGGAAACCTCGATCTCCTCCAGGCTCGTCTCTCTGTACTTGATGCCAGGATAGCCCTGGAGGAAGCGAACACCAACTGCGAATCGCAACTGGCGCGGTTCACCCAGGAATACTTGGGGCTTGAGGGGGACGTGGAGCTCGTCCCGTTGCAAGTTGCGGTGGAGGATCTAGCGGCTGCTGCCCAAGCCTTGGTTGCGGCCGTGGACCTCGAAGCAGCTGCCGAGCGCACGACCGAGGTTTTGGCCGCCCAAAAGAAGGCGGAGGAGGCCCAAACCGCCCTGGACGAGGCACGCGGGTCGTGGCTTCCGACCCTCTCGGTGGAGGCCGGCTGGACGGACAAGGGCTTCCAACTCGGCTGGACCCTGCGGTTCGATCTCTTCTCACCGGGCAGGGGGAAGGAAATAGCAATAGCAGAGAAGGAGCTTACCGCAGCCGAGCTCAGTCTACAATCGGCCCGGCAGAATGCCCGGCGCCAGCTTTACGATCTCCGAGCTGCCGTCAACACGGCTCTTCAGGGCTTGGAACGTCTGCCTTTGGAAGAGGAGAAATGGGCGCTTCAGGAAAAACTCTATCGCACGAAATACGAAGTAGGCACATTGAGCGAGAGCGATTGGCGGGAGTTCCAGAGGCAGAAGGAGGCATTCGAGATCGAGGCAAGTCAGCGTTCCCTCTCCCTCCTTGTTGCCTACTTGAACTTCCGATCTGGTGTGGGCCTGTCCCTTGAGTGGGAGGAGTGGTTGAAATGAAACGCGTGCGGGGAGTATTGAGGCGGCTGGCCAAACGGCCGTGGAGCTTTTTGGTCATAGCTTTGGTGATCGGCGGGGGCATCGCCCTGGGCCTCCTCCTTGCTCGCGGGGACGGGACAACTCCGCAACGGGGCCTGGGCGCAACCGTTCAGGTTGCTCGCGGGGACATCGCTCAAACAGTGATTGCTTACGGAAACGTCGTGCCTAAGCGTGAATACACCTTCACCTTCGCCGGATCCCGGATCGAGGAGCTCCTCGTGAGCGTAGGGGACCGAGTTACGGAGGGTCAGGTTCTGGTCCACTTGGACAGCACCCAGGAGGAGCTGGCGCTTCTTCAAGCCGAGCGGAACTTGGCCGAGGCCCAAGCGCAAGGAGTGCCGGCCCTCATCCGGGAGAAGGAGCTCACTTACAACCTGGCCAAGGCCAACCTAGAGAACACCACCATCCGGGCACAATTCCCCGGGATTGTCACGGAGATCAAGCAGGCCACAACCGCTACAGAAAACTGGAGCCTGACCCTCATCGACACGAGTGAGCTGTTCATCGAGGTGACGGTGGATCAGCTTGATGTCCCCTCCCTCAGGGAAGGACAGCGAGCAGTCGCCGTGATCGAGGCGCTCCCCGACCGAACCTGGCCGGTGGAGGTCGTGAAGATCGGGGGACGAGCAGTGACGCGGGGAACCACGACCGTGGTCTCGGTGACGGCGCGGCTCCTCGAGGCCGATCCCTCCATCCTCGTGGGGTACACAGCCCGGGTGGAGATCACCATCGCCAGCGCCACGAACGTCCTTCGGGTTCCTGTTTCTGCGTTGGTTCAGGCGGGGCGAGGATGGTCAGTGATGAAGGTGGTGAGCGGACAGGTGGTGGCCCAACCGGTGACGATTGGGGTCCGGTCAGACCTGTGGGCCGAGATCAAGGCCGGCCTTGACGAAGGCGATGTGGTCCTCCTCAACCCATCCGCCGTGACCGGAACGGCCACCAACCAAACCTCCGTTCAACCCACCCCTGCCCTCGTTCAACCTACCCCGGGGTTTATGATGCCACCTGGTGGACCATGAGCCCGCTTGTGGAGCTGCACAACGTGGTCAAGGACTACCCGATGGGCGAGGTGTTCTTCCGCGCCCTCCGGGGGGTGGACCTAATCGTGGAGGAAGGGGACTTCCTCGCCATAACGGGAGCTTCCGGATCCGGGAAGTCGACCCTCCTCCACCTCATGGGGGCCCTTCACCGGCCCACCTCAGGGCAGGTGATCTTCGATGGACGCGATCTGAGCGCCCTCTCCGCCGAAGAGCTGGCCAGATTGCGGAACGCTAAGATTGGGTTCGTGTTTCAGCAGTTTCACCTCCTCCCGCGCATGGTCGCCTGGGAGAACGTAGCATTGCCCATGGCGTATGCCGGGGTGAGGGCTACCCTTCGCCGGGAAAAGGCCTTAGCCGCCTTGGCCCGCGTGGGACTTGTGGAATTCGCTCATCACCGTCCCAACCAGCTCTCGGGTGGGCAGTGTCAGCGGGTCGCTCTCGCACGAGCGTTGGTCAATGATCCGCGGCTCATCCTGGCCGATGAGCCAACCGGGAACCTCGATAGCGCAAGCGGCCTTGAGATTGTGAAGCTCTTTCAAGCCCTTTTCACGGAGGGGAGGACCCTCGTGATCGTGACCCATGAGCAGGAGATCGCGGGAGTGGCGAAGCGGGAGGTTGTCCTGCGGGATGGGCTGATTCAGGAGGAGAGGCATGGGGTTCGGTGATCTCTTGCGGAGTGCCCTCCACGCGCTGAACGCCCACCGGCTGAGGACTGTCCTCTCCGTTCTTGGCGTCGTGATCGGGGTCGGTGCCGTCGTGGCTACGGTGTCCATCATCAGTGGGGCCACGGCCCAGATGAAAGAGCGGATCGCAGGCTTAGGGATCCGCACCATCACCGTGAACGTCTTCCCCGGAGCGGTTCAATCCGCGACAGCCGCGCGGGCGTTGACGCAGGAGCTCACCGAACGTCTGAGCTCCCCGGACTCCGTGTCCCTGGTCGTCCCCATCGCCTCAACGCGGGGGAGCACGACCCTTGCCGGCCAGTCGCACGACCTGTCCTTCCTCGGCGTCACACCTCCTTACGTGTTCCTCTTCGACGGCTTCTACCCAGTAAGCGGTCGTTTCATCCATGAGCTCGACGAGTCCCGCAAGGTCGCGGCTCTCGGCGCCAGCGTGGCAGAGAACCTGTACGGAGATACTGACCCAGTGGGGCAGACCCTGACCGTAGAACTCAGCGGCCAAAAGGTGGCGTTCCAGATCGTGGGAGTAATGATCGAGCGGGGGACGATCGGGAACCAAACCCTCAATGATTACGTGTACATCCCCATTTCCACCCTGCAAATCCTCACGGGAAGCCGGCAATTCACCACCTACATCGCCCAAGCGGTGGACGCTGAATCCGTGGAGAAAGCGGCGAGCGAGATGGAGACAATTCTTGCCGCCACCTTTGCTTCGGTCACGACCCAGAGCGCCCAACTAGGCGGTCCCATGGGGGCCTTTGGGGGCAGAACAGTTCGGCTTACCCCCTACTCGGTCACGGTGCAGAAGACGGTGATCGCCACCTACGAGGAGAGCGTACAGACCATGACCATGATTCTGGGAAGCGTAGCTGCCATCTCGCTCCTCGTCGGTGGGATTGGGATCATGAACATCATGCTCGTTTCGGTGGTGGAGCGGACACGGGAGATCGGGATTCGCATGGCCATCGGTGCCCGACCGCAAGATATCCGGACCCAGTTTCTGACCGAGGCGGTGGTGATCTCTCTCCTCGGCGGGTTACTGGGCTTGGGACTGGGCTGGATGAGCGCTTGGCTCGGTTCCCTTTTCGGCGGCTGGCCGTTCGTCGTCTCCATCTCTCCAGCGTTCCTCGCGTTGGGGTTCTCCGTGGCAATAGGCGTAACCTTTGGGATCTACCCTGCCCTTCGTGCCTCGCGGCTCGACCCGGTGGAGGCGTTGCGGCACGAGTAGCAGGCGCTGCGGTGTCGTTCGGGGCCGGCCTGATTGCGGGCGCGCACGGGTATACTCCGCCGAGCATGGAACTGACCCCCGTGATGCGGCAGTACCGCGAGCTCAAGGCGCGCCACCCCGACGCGATCCTTCTCTTCCAGCTCGGCGATTTCTACGAGGCGTTCTTCGAGGATGCGGAAACCGTGGCCCGCGACCTGGAGATCATCCTCACCAGCCGCGAGGGGGTCCCGATGGCGGGGGTTCCGGTGCGGAAGGCCGACCTCTACGTACAGCGCCTCCTCCGCAAGGGGCACAAGGTCGCCCTCGCCTCCCAGCTCGAGCGGCCGGGGCAGGGGAAGAAGCTCCTCAAGCGGGGCGTGGTGCGGGTCCTCACCCCGGGGACGGTGATCGAGGAGGGGGCCCTCGACTCCGGGCTGGACGTCCTCCTCGCTGCGGTGTGGCCGCGGGGGGAACGGGTGGGGGTAGCGTGGGCCGAGGCGGCGTCGGGCGGGTTCTGGGCCGAGGAGCTCCCGCTTGCGGAGCTTTCTCATCTCGCGGCGCGGCTTCCGGTGGCGGAATGGATCGTCCCCGAGGGGTGGCGCCCCCCGGTCGAGCTGGCCGGGGTAGATACGGAACGGCCGGAGGCTGAGTTCAGCCCTGCGGCCCTCCACGCCCGGTTCCCAGGGGCGCTGGGGGATGCCCCGCTCGCCGCGGCGGCCGCGGGCGCGCTCGTGGCCTACCTCACAGCCACAGTGGGGGACCTCCCTCACCTGAGGCCGCCGGCGCAGGCGGGGGAGGAGACGCTCGTCCTCGACGCGTTCACCCAGCGGTCGCTCGAGCTCCTGACCCCCCTCCGCGCCGAGGGCGCGGTCACGCTCCTGTCCGTCCTCGACCGGACGAAGACGGCGATGGGGCGGCGGCTCCTCCGGAGGTGGATCCTCGCTCCGCTCGCCCGGCAGGAGAGAATCGAGCGGCGGCTCGATGCGGTGGACTGCCTCCTCCAGTCGGGTTTGGACGACGCGCTCGCTTGCCCGCTCGGGTCGTGCTGCGACCTCCCCCGCCTCCTCGGGCGGGTAGGCACGGGGGGGCTCTCCCCCGGGGACCTCCTCTCCCTCGCCCGCACCCTGGACGCGGCGGCCGAGATCGGCGAGCGGCTACAGGATCTCCCGGCGGCCGCGCCGGCGGGGCTCGCCGTCCTCGCCGAGGCAATCGGCCAGGCGCCGGCTGAGCTCGCCGCCAACCTGCGCCGCGCGATCGTGGACCCTCCGCCCCCGACCCTCGATGGAGGGGATGTCATCCGCGCGGGCTATGACCCCGCGCTCGATGCCCTGCGCCGCGAGGCCGGGGAGGTGCGGGAGGCGATCGCGGGCCTCGAGGGGGCGGAGCGGGCCCGTACGGGAATCCCGAGCCTCAAGGTCGGCTACAACCGGGTGTTCGGGTACTACTTCGAGGTCACCCGCTCCCAGCTTGCGAAGGTCCCCTCCGACTGGCGGAGGCGGCAGTCCCTCACCGGTGGGGAGAGGTTCACCTCGGCCGAGCTCGCGTCCCTGGCCGACCGCCTCGCCGCGGCGGAGGATGGGATCGCGAAACTTGAACGGGACACGTTCTTCGCCCTGTGTCGCCAGGTCGAGGGGGGGATCGGGGCCCTGGGGGCGGTGGGGGAGGCCCTCGCCGAGCTCGACGCGTTGCGATCCCTCTCCGAGGTCGCCCATCGCAAGGGGTACACCCGGCCTCGGTTCACGGATCGGGCCGTAGTTCGCATCTGCGAGGGTCGGCACCCGATGGTGGAGGAGGTGACCCAGTTCGTGCCCAACGATCTCGAGCTGGGGGAAGGGGTGAGGTTGGCCGTGGTTACGGGGCCGAACATGGCCGGCAAATCCGTGTTCCTCCGCCAGACGGCGCTCATCGCCCTCCTCGCCCAGATGGGATCGTTCGTGCCGGCGAAGGAGGCGGAGCTCCCCGTGTTCGATCGCATCTACACCCGGGTCGGAGCGTCCGATGCCCTGACGGGCGGGCTGTCTACGTTCATGGCGGAGATGGTGGAGGCGGGGGAGATCCTGAGGGGGGCCACCCCGCGCTCCCTGGTGATCCTCGATGAGCTGGGGCGGGGGACGAGCACCCACGATGGGATGGTCCTCGCCCGGGCCATCGCCCGCCACCTGGCGATAGAGATCGGGTGCAAGACCCTGTTCGCGACCCACTACCGGGAACTGGCCCACCTCGCCGACGAGGCACCCGGGGTCGTGAACCTCCACGCCGCCGCCCGGGAGTGGAAGGGGGAGGTCGTCTTCCTGTACCGGATCCTCCCCGGGGTCGGGGAGCGGAGCTACGGCGTCCACGTCGCCCGACTGGCCCAGCTTCCCGAGGAGGTCCTCCGCGAGGCCCAGCGGGCCCTGGACGAACTCGAGACGGGCGCGCCCGCCTTGCCCCCGCGGGGGATGGAGCTCCCCCTCTTCTCCGCCGACGATCATCCCGTCCTGAAGGAGCTGCGGCGCGTAGACCCGGACCGGCTGACCCCCTTCGAGGCCCTCGACCTCCTGTACCGGCTCAAGGAGCATCTCGCGCGCGGTCCGGGCGCGGAGTAGCCGTCCCCCTAACCCGCGCCGGTCCCGCCGATTTGCCCGCGGGGTGGCCGCACGGTACAACCAGTGAGCCCCATGACCGGGGCCTCCAACGATGGCTGCGCCGAGGGAAGTGCGTACCTTGATCCGACGGTTCCAGGAGAACCGCGCGTCCTACGTGTCCGGCCCCTACAACGAAACCCAGATCCGGCGCGAGTTCGTGGATCCACTCTTCACCGCCCTCGGGTGGGACGTGGCCAACGCCTCCGGCTACGCCGAGGCGTACAAGGACGTGGTGCACGAGGACGCGATCGTGATCGGCGGGATGACGAAGGCCCCCGACTACTCGTTCCGCGTGGGCGGGGCGCGCAAGTTCTTTGTCGAGACGAAGCGCCCTGCCGTGAAGATCCGGGACGACGCGGCGGCCGCATTCCAGCTCCGGCGCTACGCGTGGTCGGCCAAGCTCCCCCTTTCTATCCTCACCAACTTCGCCGAGTTTTCTGTATATGACTGCCGGGTGAAGCCCGAGCGGAGCGATCCGGCGGGCACGGCGCGGATCCTCTACCTCACCTGCGACGAATACGAGGCCCGGTGGGACGAGCTCGCCGGTATCTTCGCCAAGGAGTCCGTCCTCAAGGGTTCGTTCGACCGCTACGCCGAGTCCACCAAGAAGAAGCGGGGCACCGCCGAGGTGGACGCCGCGTTCCTCAAGGAGATCGAGGCATGGCGGGAGGAGCTGGCCCGCAACATCGCGCTCCGCAATCCCGGGCTCTCCCAGCGCGAGCTCAACTTCGCCGTCCAACGCACGATTGACCGGATCATCTTCCTCAGAATCTGCGAGGACCGGGGGATCGAGCCCTACGGCGGGCTCCAGGCTCTATTGAACGGCGAGAACGTCTACGCCCGACTGGGCGAGCTCTTTCGCCGCGCCGACGAGCGCTACAACTCTGGCCTGTTCCACTTTCGTCCCGAGAAAGGCCGGGCTGAGCCGCCCGATGAGCTGACCCTTGGCCTCGCGGTGGACGACAAGGTCGTGAAGGACATCCTCCGCCGCCTCTACTACCCCGATAGCCCGTACGAGTTCTCCGTCTTGCCTGCCGACATCCTCGGCCAGGTGTACGAGCAGTTCCTGGGGAAGGTCATCCGGCTCACCCCCGGGCACCGGGCGGTGGTGGAGGAGAAGCCCGAGGTGAGGAAGGCCGGCGGGGTCTACTACACCCCGACCTACATCGTGGACTACATCGTGAAGAACACGGTTGGGGAGCTCCTCCAAGGGAAGACCTCGCAGGAGGTGAGCGGGTTCACCCCGAACTGGCGGCCGTCGAAGAAACTGCATCCGCTGCGGGTCCTGGACCCGGCGTGCGGTTCGGGTTCTTTCTTACTTGGGGCGTACCAGTACCTCCTCGACTGGTACCGCGATCGCTATGTCGAGGATGGAGCCGAAAAGTATGCCAGGGGTCGTAACCCGCGCCTCTACCGCATTTCCCTCCCCTCTCCCGCGGCCGGGAGAGGGGTTGGGGGTGAGGGCGAATGGCGCCTCACCACCGCCGAGCGGAAGCGGATCCTCCTCACCCACATCTACGGCGTGGACATTGACCCCCAGGCCGTCGAGGTGACCAAGCTCTCCCTCCTCCTCAAGGTCCTGGAGGGCGAAACCCAGGAAACGCTCGATAGCTTCTACCGTCTGTTCCAGGAGCGGGCGCTTCCCGACCTTGGGGCGAACATCAAGTGCGGCAACAGCCTGATTGGTCCCGATTTTTACGAGACTGCTGAGGCCGCGGGCCTTGACCGCGAGGAACTCCTGCGAATCAACCCGTTCGACTGGCACGCCGAATTCCCCGAAGTCTTCCCCTCTTCCGCCTCTCCCTCAGGGAGAGGGGAGGGTGAGGGTGGCGGCTTCGACGCCGTCATCGGCAACCCGCCGTATATCCGCATCCAGGCCCTCCGCGAGTTCCACGCCGGGCAGGTCGAGTACCTCAAGCGGCGCTACCACGCGGGGAGCAAGGGCAACTTCGATATTTACGTCCTATTCGTCGAACGTGGGTTGGAGTTGCTGAACAAAACGGGACGGCTTGGGTTCATCCTCCCCAACAAGTTCTTCATCGCAAAGTACGGCGAGCCGTTACGCAAGCTGCTCTCCGAAGGTCGCCACGTCTCCCATATCGTCCATTTTGGCGACCAACAGGTGTTTGCCGGAGGTACGACGTACACCGCTCTTCTGTTCCTAGACAAGACCGGCACCGGGAAGTGTGATTTCGTTCAGGTTGATGACCTCGCCGCTTGGCAGACGGCGGGGCACGCACGGCGACGTGAGGTCAAAGCAGAACGTATCATGTCTCAAGAGTGGGCCTTCTTGACAGAGAATCTCGCTCCCGTGCTTGAGAAACTGGACTCGTTCCCCCACAGGCTTCGCGATCTGACAGCCCGCATGTTCCAAGGGTTGATCACCGGTGCGGACAAGGTCTTCATACTGACCGACTTAGGTGATGGGCGGTTCTTCTCCGCCGCTCTTCAGACCGAGGTGGCGCTCGAACCCGCGCTTATGCACCCTCTCTGCAAGGGCTCCGTGAACATCAGGCGCTACACCATCGATACCCCGACGAAGTCGATCCTGTTCCCGTATAGAATTGCCGATGGAAGAGCCGGGCTGCTGTCGAAGCAGGAGCTGGCTGCCCGGTATCCGATGGCATGGGCATACCTCTCCGCCAACCGTCCTGTGCTGGAGTCAAGGGAGAGAGGGAAGTGGAAGCACGATCGATGGTACGCCTTCGGCCGTTCGCAGAACCTGGCTGAAATGGATCAGGTCAAGATCCTTACTCCGAGCATCGCGAGGCGTGCATCTTTCACACTCGATGGAAAGGGTCGGTTCTACTTCGTGGGTAGCGGAGGAGGAGGTGGCGGAGGTTATGGGCTAACGCTTAGGCGTGAGCACGGACTCTCCTATGAGTACGTGCTGGGTCTGCTAAACTCGATTTTGTTGGACCTCTATCTGCAATCCAGAAGTAGTCGTTTCTCCGGCGGCTTCTACGCGTACAACCGCCAGTATTTGGAGCAACTCCCCATCCGCACCATCGACTTCTCCGACCCCGCCGACAAGGCCCGACACGACAAGATGGTGGAGCTGGTGCAGCGGATGCTTGATCTGCACAAGCAACTCGCCGCTGCCAAGACCGAACATGAGAAGACCGCCCTCCAGCGCCAAATTGTCGCCACCGACCACCAAATCGATCGACTCGTCTACGACCTCTATGGCCTCACCGCCGACGAGATCAGGATCGTGGAGGAGGGTACTCAGGAATGAATATCTCTCAATGGGCAGAATCGTTCTGGGTATGGCTCCAGAGCGAGAGCAACTGGCTGGCCTTCCGCTCTCTCCAGGCTATTGTGACTATCGCGGCTGTGATCATCGGCGGATTCTGGACGTACCAGCTCTTCGTCAGGCGGCGACAGGCATATCCTCGCGTTGATGTGGCGCACCGGATCTACCATTGCCGTCTGCCGGACGGGAAGGTGCTGCTGCGGGTTGTACTGGAGGTTCACAACAAGGGGGAGATCTTGCTGGTCTTGGACTCCGGTTTCACCAGGCTGTCCCAGGTGCAGCCATGCGAATCTGAGTTGTACGAGAGGGATAAGCAGCGGGAGATTGAGTGGCCCGTGATGAGCGAGAAGTCGATCTATACCTCTGATTCCGCTGAGGAACTGGGGAGACGCGATGACAAAGCGGAGACAAGAGAAGTGGAACCTGGGGAGACGGACGAGATCCCATTCGACTTCATCGTTGGTGCCGATGTGCAGATTGTCCTAGTATATAGCTACCTGAAGAACGCAAGAAAGAGATGGAAAAGGGTGGGACTTTGCCCGAAGCGACGTGAGATTGGCTGGAACGTGAGTACCCTCTACGATTTCCCTGACTCACGGCTGCTGGCCCAGGCAGGGCTCCACACGCGAGCCCCAGATGATGCGCTTGAAGGAGGGAGTTGTGCCGAAGAGGCAAGGACCGCCCAAGCCGGTGGAGAAGCAGGGTCCCCCAAGGCCTAAGCCCAAGAAGGGGCCGAAGAAGGTTTGAGCGCCACTCGCCCAGCTCCGGGTGTGTTGGACACATCGCCGACATCCTCGACCTTGAACCTTGTTCGGCCTTCGGGGCCAGAGCGGAGGGGACCGTAAGAGAGGTGGAGATTGCGAAAGTCGCCTGGCTCGAAGCGGTCATGCCGAATCGAGTCTGCGGGGTCAGATCTTGTTTCGTGCATAGCTGTTCCGGGTTCTTGTCCCGAACCCTGCGAGCGGTAAGATGCCCGCAGAGCATGGGGGATGTCGGATGAAGATCACGTACGATCCGCGACAGAACGTGGCGTACATCCGGATCAGGGCGAAACGAGCCGACGTGGAGGCCCTTCGCATCCGCGACGAGCTGAACATCGACCTTGCTCTAGATGGGACCGTGTACGGGATTGAGCTCCTGAACGCCAACGAGCAACTCGCGCTGGGAGCGGACGGCAAGCTGGTTCTCGTGGACGAAGCGCGCGGCAAGACCCACGAGGTAACACTGTCCTGACGATGTGAGGCCATGAAGGACTACCACATCAACATCTTCTGGAGCGAGGAGGACGGCGGGTACATCGCCGATATCCCCGATCTTGAAGCTTGTTCGGCCTTCGGGGCTACAGCCGAGGAGGCCCTACGGGAGGTGGAGATCGCCAAAGCTGCCTGGATCGAAGCAGCCCGCGCCGCAGGGCGCCCCATCCCCCAGCCTCGCTACCGCCCCGCCATCTACCAAGCTACCGGGTGATCTCCATCCACCCGTGCCGCGCCGCCGACGAGATCAAGATCGTGGAGGAGGCGACGGCACGAGCATGACCCGAGCTTGAAAACTGCTTCAGGCTCGGGTGAGCGTCCGGGAGCCCGCCTGCGGTAGCGATGCTCAACCCCACGCTGACGGATGCGACCTCCGAAACGGCCATCGTGCGTCGGGGGCATCCGTTGGGCAGGGGACAACAGGATCGTGCAGGGTGCTACTAGGCCAGCGTGAGCACAAGGTACATCAGGCCTGCCCATCCCACGGCCATCACCACGGCAAGGGCTTGCGACAGGGCAACCTTGCCCCGCGTCCGCAGGGCCAAGAAGGCCGGGCCGAGCCCCATGAGGAGGCAAGCCCCCACGCCCGCTGCGATGTGAGACTGGTCAAGGGCCCAGAAGATCGGTTTCGGATACATGAGATCAGCGATCCCCAGGATCAGAACGTTGAACGCGCAGCTTCCGTACACGTTGCCGAGGGCCATCGTCTCTGAACCCAAGCGCAGCGCACCCCAAGTCACGCTCAGCTCAGGCATTGTTGTCACGAGCGCTACGGCGAGGACACCCATGAAACTCCCGGAGATCCCAAGGATGGTAGCCAACTGGTCAGCGCTCACGGCGAGGGCAGGGGCAGCGATAAGCACCCCCGCCGCTGCCAGCCCGAACCTGGCCCATGCCCCGCGCGCCGTCGGAGGCGCCTCTTTTGGGTCCTGGTCAGCACTGGTGGGGGCTGGCGCAGGTTGATGGCTGCGGGTGCGGTACACCACGGCCATGCCGATCAGGTAGCCGCCGAGGATGAGCGCCGTGCCCAGGCTGACCGGGCCCAGGTTGCCGCGCTCTCCAAAAGCGACCAGCACCGGCACCGCCCCCGTGAGGATCAACGCGGTGACGACGAGCCAAATTTGGTCGCGCTCCATGGGGGAAATCAGCACTCGCGGGAACAGGCTCACGAGCGCAACGAGCACAACGATGTTCAGCATGTTCGCCCCGAGGATGTTTCCGCCGGCGAGGTCGGGGGCATCGAGGCGGACCGCCGCCAGGTTGGTCACGAGTTCGGGGAGCGACGTGGCGAGGGCAAGGAGGATCGTCCCCACCCACAGCCGCCCGAGCCCCGTCGCCTCGGCGAGGAGATCGCCTGCTTTCGACAAGCTCAGCCCGCTCCGCACCACCACCGCGGCGCTGGCGAGAAACAACGCCGCCCATCCTAGCGTTTGCATCACCTGGATCCTCCCTCCCGGAACACGCGATCGCCCAGCCAGCTCGCTCGCCGCCGAGCAGGGGACACGATGAGGGATGGCGAAGACAACGCCTCCCCGAGCCCGCGCGCGTGTGTCGCGTCACGCTGGTGGATGCTCTCGGCCATCACAACGTTGTAATCGTGCCCTCTGGGGGACCACCCGTCAAGGGATGCGGATGGGGCCTCGCGGACCTGCCTGAACCCCTCCGTGCGGTAGGAACTGCCAGAGCCCACGTTGCCCCACGGTCAAGACCCACGTCGTGGCGGGGGCCTGAGGATCCACTTCGCCCAGTGTGAGCCCAACGTTCCGCGCCAAATCCTGGGATAGCGGGAAGAAGACGACGGAGTTCCCCTGATCAGCGCCTCACTTTCCAGTAGGGGACCAACCGCAGCCGGAGCCGGAAGTAGAGGAAGAGGAGGAGGCCGATGATCGCTCCGCACGCCGCGCCGAACGCGGCGTCGTGGAAGAAGGCCCCCGTCCCCGCCCCCACCCCAGCCCCGAGGAGGAGGTCCCGACCCAGGTCCAACCACCACGGCCTGGGCCGGTCCCTTCCCCCAGCTAGCCTTGGCTCTCGGCGCCGGAGAGGCACTTCTCTTTCCTCAGAAGCTCGTTCCAGTGCTGGTCCACAGATGCCTGGAACTCGGCGATGAGCTCCTTGCCGTTGGGATTGCGGAACAGGTGGCGGAACCGGCCCTGGGTCTTCAGCCACTCCTCCACCGGCACGTTCTCCTTCGGCTTGTAGTTGATCTTGTACACGCCCTCGATCACTTCGTAGAGCGGCCAGTACCGGGTTTCCACGGCGAGCTTCGCCTGGGTGATGGCGCTATCGCGCGGGGTCCGCCAGCCCAACGGGCACGTGGTGAGCACATTGAGGAACTTCGGCCCCTCGTACTTCATCGCCCGCTCGACCTTGTTCGCAAGATCCACGAGGTTCGATACCGCCGCCTGGCCCGCATACGGGACGTGATGGGCGACCACGATCTCGGTGAGGTCCTTGCGGTCTTGGGGCTTGCCGGGGATCTCTTCCCCGACCGGGGAAGTCGTGGCCGAGGCGCAGCGCGGCGTGGCGCTGGAGCGCTGGACGCCGGTGTTCATGTACGCCTCGTTGTTCAGGCACACGTAGAGGAAGTCGTGGCCGCGCTCCAGCGCTCCGGATAAGGCCTGGAGCCCGATGTCGTACGTCCCCCCGTCGCCGCCGAACACGACGAACCGGATCCGCCGCTTGACGGCGCCGGTCTTGGTGAGGGCCTTGTACGCCGCCTCCACCCCCGAGATGACCGCCGCCGCGTTCTCGAACGCGACGTGGACCCACGGCACGTTCCACGCCGTCCCCGGGAAGCGGCTCGTCGCGACCTCGAGGCAGCCGGTGGGGCTCGCCGCCACCACGGGCCCCTCGATCGCGTTGAGGACCGCGCGTACGACGAGGGGCTCCGCGCACCCTGCGCACAGGGTGTGGCCGCTCGTGAACCGGACTCCCGCTTCCTCGCGCTGGGCAAGGGTCTTGATGCTTGGCATGGTCCCTCCTACTCCCTCAGGCCGAGGTAGCGCAGCCCCGTCGTGGGGCGGGCCGTCTTCACCTCGGCGAACGCTTGCAGGATCTGCTCCACGGTCACGTCCCGCCCGCCCAGCCCGTAGATGTAGTTGGAGAGGACGGGCCGCCGCTCGCTCGGGACGAGGGCCGCCGCCACATCGTTGTACAGGGCCCCCATCGCCCCGAACGAGAACGCGCGGTCGAGAACGGCCACCTGCTTCACGTGCCCGAGCGCCCGGGCGACCTCGGCATAGGGGAACGGCCGATACAGCCACACCTTGAGGACGCCGACCTTCTCCCCCTTCTCCCGCAGCTGATCCACGGCCACCTTCGCCGTGCCCGCCGTCGAGCCCAACACCACCACCGCCCGCTCCGCGTCGTCCAGCCGGTACGGCTCGATGAACCCCGCGTAGCGCCGACCGGTGAGGGAGGCGTAGGCCCGCTGCACCTCCAGGAACACGCCCGCCACCTCCTCGATTGCCGCAGCTTGGGCCCGCTTCAGCTCGAAGTAGTAGTCGGGCATGGCGAACGTCCCCCACGACACGGGGTGGTCCACATCGAGGAGGGGGAACAGGGCCTTGAACGGGCCGACGAACTTCTTCGCCCTTTCGTCCTCCAGCGGCTCGACCACCTGTGAGGTGTGGGTGAGGGTGAACCCGTCGAGGTTCACGATCCCCGGGATCCGCACCTTCTCGTGTTCGGCGATCCGCTGGGCGATGAGGGTGTAGTCGTAGGCCTCCTGAGCGCTTTCACAGAAGATCTGGAATGCGCCCGCGTCCCGCGCGAGGTAGGCATCGGCGTGGTCGCAGTGGATGTTGATCGGCGCCGAGAGCGATCGGTTGGCCAACGCCATCACGATCGGGAGCCTCATCCCGGCTGCGATGTACAGGACCTCCACCATCAGCGCGAGCCCCTGGGACGAGGTCGCGGTCATCACCCGCGCCCCGGCCGCCGCCGCTCCCACGCACGCCGACATCGCGGAGTGCTCGCTCTCCACTGGCACGAGCTCGGAGTGGACGATCCCATCGTGCACGTACTGGGCGTAGTACTCGGCGATCTCCGACTGGGGGGTGATCGGGTACACCGCCACCACATCCGGCTCGATCTGGCGCATCGCCTCGGCCACTGCCTTGTGGCCCGTCATCACTTTGCGCATGTTCCCTCCCGTTCTGGAACCATCTCCAGGGCATCCTTGGGGCAGATCGCCGCGCACAGCCCGCACCCCTTGCAGTGGTCGTAGTCAATCCCCGTCATCTTCCCCGCAGTGAGGACGATCGAATCGTCCGGGCAATGGAGCCAACACTGGAAGCACTGGATGCACTTCTCCTCGTTCCAAATTGGGCGCTCGGCCCGCCAGCTCCCCGTCTTGTTGAGCTCCCGCGCCGCCCCTCCGGGGACGACCCCGCCCAACGGGAGGTCCTTCCAGCCCTTGAGTTCATCGGCCATGGCTTGCCCCCTTTGCTGCCTCGTACGCCATCCGCAGCGCGGCGATGTTCTTTTCCAGCATGTCGCGGGACATGCGTTCCCCCATCGTTGCCCGGACCTCCTCCTCCACGAGCTTCCAGGGGGTGCCGAGCACAGCGGCCACCGCCCCGAGCATGGGGATGTTGGCGAACCCTGTTCCCGCCTCGCGGGCGATCCGGTCCGCGTCGAGGACGACGATTCGGCCCGTGTAGCCGGTGCGGCGGCGGATCTCCTCAGCCGAACAGGAGGTGTTGACGATGAGCGTGCCATCGGGATGCAGCCCGTCGGCAGGTCTCTCCGCGGTGAGGAGCGATTCATCCACCACCACGGCGATGTCCGGCGCGTACACCGCAGAGTGGACGAGGATTGCGTCATCGGCGAGCCGGTTATAGGCCCGGATCGGGGCCCCCGACCGCTCGGGGCCGAACTCGGGGAAGGACTGCACGAACTTGCCCTCGCGCAGGTTGATCTGGGCGAGGATCTGGGACGCGGTCTTCGCTCCCTGCCCCCCTCGCCCGTGCCAGCGAATTTCCTTCATCGAGACCCTCCTTTGCAGGTTGGATCATTATAGCCCACGCGGCGCGGTTTCTCCCCCAGGACCGCGTCCTCGGTGGTCAGGCCGAGCGCGGAGAACCCCCTATCGACGAGGGGCCCGGCCTCGTCGGCCGGGCCCCCATCATCCACGGAGCGCGGGAGTCTTATATCCCCTCGAGCGCCCCGATCGTCGTCTGCCAGAACACGATCCGCACGAACTCCGTGTAGGAGAGGGCGGACCCGATTCGGAAGTTGAGCGAGGGGACCAACGCCCCGCTGTACCCCTCTGGGCTTCCCACGACGAGCGGGTTCAGGGGTGGGTTGATCCCCAACTGCCGCAGCCGCACGAATCCCGGCGAGCGGTCGAAGTCCCCATCTCCGTCCATGTCCAGCTGCAGGTCCAGGTAGATCGAGGTCGCATTGCGGACCTGGAACGAGTGGGTGATCCGGCCCGAGGTCACAGAGCCTGTGAACACGATCCGCCACCCCTCGCTCACCGGTTCGGGGACGAGTCCCAGCGGGACCGGGCCGGTGTCCGTGGACACGTTGATGAATTCGCCATCCGTGCGGAGCTCGATGCGGTAGCCCCGCGGCGTGCTCCAGGTCAAGGCCCCGTTCACCGTGATCCGCCACGTGTCGGTGCCCCACACGTAGATCCCAGGGACGGCCATCGCCGGCATTCCCGGAGGTCCCGCCACCGCGATCATCACGGGCTGGGTCATCTGCCCCGTGGCTCCTTCGTTATCGGTGACGTAGAGGGTCGCGTTGTACGCCCCGGCCACCGCGTAGGTCCACGAAACGATCGGCCCAGCGCGATCCACCGCCCCATCGCCGTTCAGATCCCAAGCGTAGGCGACGATGGTCCCGTCGGGGTCATAAGAGGTGGTGCCGTTGAACGTGACCGTCGTCCCGACGGTTGGGGAGACAGGGCTGTACGTGAACTGCGCCACCGGTGGCCGGTTCATGACGAGCGGCGTGACGACGACCGTCTGCGTGGTCTGGCCGGTGGCCCCTTGGTTGTCGGTCACGACGAGGCGCACCGTGTACGTACCCGGCGTCGCGTACTGCCAGAACGTCACTGTGCCGGTGCGATCGAAGATCCCGTCGTTCTGGAAGTCCCACTGGTAGGCCGCGATCTCTCCATCCGGATCGAACGAGGCACCGCCATCGAACTGGATCCAGTCGCCGGGCCGCGGGGCGGTGGGCGTGTAGGCGAACCGCGCGACCGGTGGCTGGTTCATCGCCGCCACCGTCACGGGCTGGGTCCTCTGCCCGGTTGCTCCCAGGCCGTCCGTCACCACGAGGCGCACCGGATACGTGCCCGCCACGGGGAATGTCCACGTCGCGGTCACACCCGTCCGATCGAACACGCCATCGCCGTTGAAGTCCCACTGGTAGGTCACGATGGTCCCGTCGGGATCGTAGGACGAAGCGGCGCTGAACGAGACAGGCGCCCCTGGGGTGGGAACCGGCGGCGTGAACGTGAACTGTGCCACCGGAGGCTGGTTTGCCGGGCCGGTCGGCGCGAGGACCACATCCAAGGTCCGGGTTCCCCCCGCTACAAGGTACACCCGCGCCGTGTAGTCCCCGTATCCTGTCTTGCGGATGAGGATATCGTGGAACCCCGGCACGAGGTTCAGGGTCCGGGGGGTATAGCCGCGGAAGATGCCGTCCACGTAGAGTTTGGCCGTTGCCGGCGAGGTGCGCACGATGAGCGTGCCATAGCCGGGCGCAGGCCCGGACACGATCTCGAAGTTTGTGAAGTCGAACGCCCGCTGGGTTGGCTCGGGGACGAGCCCGAGGACCTGCACCTGCACATTCTCGGGGTCCGCCCCGAGGAGGGGGAACGGCTCGCCCGGGGAGAACCCGGCGAGGCCGCTGATCGGCTGGGTCGAAGCGATGATCCACAGCCACTCCGTGCCCAGGGGAGGGTTCACCGTGAACTGGTACCCCTTCCCCGGAGTGGGGATGGTGTGCGTCCCCGCGGGGAAGTAGTTCTGGGACTCGTACTGGTTGGGGAAGATCTGGTAGCTATTCCCATCCGGCTGTTGGTCCACGATGATGATGTAGGCGGCCTTATTGAGGGTGAACGTGATCTTCACCGTCTCCCCGACGGCGTAGACCGGCTTGTCGGTGGTGATCGTGACCATGAGGTCGCCCGCCGGCGGCTCGACCACGATCCCCAACGGTTCCACCTGGCCCACGGCGGCGACGCCGATGGCCAGGACGAGCGCTAGGGTCCACATCTGTTTCATGTTCCTCGACCTCCTTTAAAGGATAGGTCCATACGCCTGACGTGCGATCTGCTCCACGAGCTCCGGTGTGAGCGCGGTGAGCAACGGATCCACGAGGCTCGGCTCGAGCACCGACCCCCGCAACTTTTGGAAGCGAGAGCGCACGAACGCCTCCAACGGTTCCCGTGGCTGGCTGAGCACGAAATCCCCCACGGCCCATGCCATCTCCACAACGAGCCGGTCCTGGGGAAGGAGCGGGCCTCCCGGCCCCTGAGGCCCCACCCCGACGATGCCATACTGGATGAGCACCTGCTGGCTCGCCACGAGGAGGTTGGAGCGGATGCGGAGGTTCGTCATCACTGCCTCCCACGGCTGCCCCATCTTGAGCACCTTCAACACATCGTTCATCAGCGCGTCCACCATGAACCCCCGTTCGAGCGCGCGGTACACGACCGAGAGGGCCTCCTCGGCCTGAGGCGGGGGCAAGGTGGCAAGCTCGCGGAGGAAGGGGAGGCTCACCGCCGGAGTCGCCCGTCCCGTGGCGAGGCCCGCCCCCAGGAGCGGAGCCAACGAGGCCTTCAGTGCCGCGGAGATCGGCATCCCCTGGAGGAACTGGAGGACCTCCTCCGAGGTGGGAGCCGGCGCCAGGGGGACCTGAGCCACGGCCCCCACCGTGAGCAGGGCGACGGCCACGGCGAGCCCCCTCACAGCCCCTCCCCTCCGATGTAGCGCACCGACACGTACTCCCCGAACGTGCGCACGTACTCGGCCGCGCGCGGATCCTGCCCTACCCAGCGGCCGTCCACGACGAACGCGTACTCGTACCGCCCCGGCGGGAGGGCCACTGTCACCGTCCACACGCCGTCCCCATCGTGGTCGAACAGGTTGATCGGCTGCCAGGCCGAGAAGTCCCCGACCACGCTGACCTCCTTCGCCCCCGGCGCCGCGACGGTGAATAGGTTCGCCCCCGCGGGGGGGAGCGGGTTCCCGCCGAGGAAGGAGAACCTCCCGATCAACACCCCCACCGCGAGGATGGCCACCCCGCCAGCAAGGGCCCATCCCAGGCGGATCCGGGGCTGGGCGATGGCCGCGGAGGCCCGCCTCCGCCACGACGGGCGAGGGGCCGGTTGGGCCAACTGGCGGATGACCCGCCCCTCCAACCCCTCCACGGCGGGGAGGCCTTCCTCCACTTCCCGGGCGATCGCCCTCCGGATCAGAGGGTCCAGTTCATCCAACGGCATCCCGAATCACCCCCCGTGCCGCAAGTTCCGCCCGCACCAGGGCTCGCGCCCGGTGCAACCGTGTCTTGACCGTGCCCAGCCGCAGGCCGAGCACATCCCCGATCTCCTCGAGCGGTAAATCGTGCCAGTAGCGGAGGACGAGCGGGGCCCGGTACGACTCGGGAAGGCCCCATACCGCCTCGCGTATGCTCTGCTCCATCTCCTCTTGCCACACTGCCTGGGCGGGGTCCTCCGCCCACACCTCCTTCGGGAGCGGGTCCCGCCGGCGCTTGCGCAGCGCGTTCTTCGCCACGTTGGCCGTCACCGTGAACAACCACGTCGAGAACTTGCGAGACAGATCGTACCGGTCCAGCCGCTCGTAGGCGCGGACGAACGCATCCTGGACCGCGTCCTCGGCGTCGGCGCGGTTCCGGAGGATCGCCACCGCGATCCCGAACGCGGCCTCCTTGTACCGGCTCACGATCTCCCCCCATGCCTCCAGGTCGCCGTTCAGGCTCCGCTGGATGAGCTCAAGTTCCCCGTCGGGCACCCCGCCTCCTTCCACGGCAATATACACCGTGCTGCGAAACGGGGTTTCGCCTGGACACGTGTCCGCCCACCGATGGACGGAACCGCGGTCAAGAGTTCCCTGTATTCTCATGAGAGAGGCGGGGCTCGGGCTACGCTCGCCCCAGCTGCAATGACGAAGGAGGTCGGTATGCGCAGGATTTGGAAGATAGGGCTCGTGGTGGTCTTTGGGCTAGGGCTCGCGGGGTGTGCGTGGCTGTTCGCCCCGCCTCAGGCCGTCCTCACAGCGAACGTCACCTCCGGGACGGCTCCGCTTCACGTGCAGTTCGATCTGTCAGGCTCTACCGGGGATATTGTGAGCTACACCCTCACGTTCGGGGATGGTTCAGACCCGGCAACGGGGTCCGACATCACCGTGGCGGTCGTTTACACCTACGACGACCCTGGCGTCTACACCGCAACCCTGACTGTCCAGGATGCTCGGGGGCGGACGAGCTCCGCGTCGGTGGTGATCACAGTGAGCGCAGCACCGATAGCGGCCGTGAGCCTGGGGGCGTTCCCCGCTTCGGGCCCAGCTCCCCTCGCAGTGAAGTTCTGGGCCACGGTCACCGCCGCGCCGGGACGGAGGATCAAGCATCTCGCGCTCGACTACGGGGATGGGGAGCCCGACTTTGAATCCGATGTGGATTTCGCGACCTACGACTGGTGGATCCCGGATGACAGTTCACCTTACACCTACAACGATCCTGGAACCTACACCGCCACCCTCACCGTCACCGACGACGCCTCCCCTGCCCAGGCCTTCACTGCCACGGCGACGATCACCGTGACCAGCCCCCCGCCGGAGATCACCTCCTTTACTGCCACTCCGCAGACCCCCTCTGTGGGCGCCGATGTCACGTTCGCGTTCGAAGCCGAGGCTGGGGATACAGCCCGCAAGCTGGTGAAGTGGGAGCTCCGCTCCGGCGATGGCTACGTGGTGACGGTGAATCTCACCACGCCAGCCAGCACCCTGAACGTGACTCACGTCTATGTAGATGGATATGCTCAGACTGGATCGTACACAGCGACGGTGAAGGTGTGGGACGACAACACCCCTACCGCGAACACGGCCGAGGCAGACCTCGATGTGGACGTTGTAGACGTGCCCTAGCTCCGATTTTAGGTTCGCAGCCGACCTTCGCGGCCCCGCCCCGAGCGGGGCCGCTTTGTCCTGAGCCCGAGGACGAGGAGGATCCCGGCCAGGCCGAGCACCGGCCCGTCCCCAGTGCGCACGTAGGGGGTTAAGTCTGTCCGTAACGGAACCTCCAGGACGGCGGTCCCCCTCGTCCAAGGGGGGAGCCGGCCGAGGTCCTCCCCCCGCGGGCCCCAGGCGCCGCTCACCCCGGTCTGGCCGATCTGAACGAGCGTCCGGCCCGTCTCCGCCGCCCGGAGCGCCCCCAGCGCGTAGTGCTCCCACAGGAGGCGCGTCTCCCCGAACCAGGCGTCGTTGGTGGGGACGAGGAGCACCTCCGCCCCCGCCTGCGCGAGGGCGCGGCTGACCCCGGGGAATGTGGACTCGAAGCAGATCATGATCCCCAGGTTCCCCACTGGCCGCACCTCCTCCCCCGGGGTCTGGTCGAACGGGAGGAGCGGAGCGATGAGCGGGCCGAGCCCGATCTTCTCCCACAAGCCCCGCCCCGGCACATACTCCCCGAACGGGACGAGGCGCGTCTTGGCGTACGTGCCTATCACCTCCCCCCGGGGGGAGAGGACGAGGACCGTGTTGTAGATCTTCCCGTCGCGGAACTCCGCTGTCCCCACGAGAACGGACGCCCCCACCTCGATCGCCGCGTCCTGGAACAGGGCCAAGTGGTCCCGCTCGTCGCGGAGCCACGGCCGCACGTTCTCGGGGAGGGCGATCAGGTCCACGGGGGGCGGCACCTGGGAGAGGAGCTCCCGGTAGAGGGCGAGGTGGCCCGGGAGGAGGTTTGGGTCAAGCTGTTCAAGCTTGGGAATGTTCGGCTGGATGAGGGCCACGGTGAGGGTTCCTCCGTCCCGCGTCCCGGATGGGATGAGGCTCACGATGAACAGGACGAGGGGGCCGAGCGCTGCCCACGGGAGCCACCGTCGGTTGCGCACGCCACGAGCGAGGCACCCCGCCGTCCAGGCCACCCCGAGCGAGAGGAGCCACGGCCCGCCCCAGGCCGCCGCGGGGAGGAACGGCCCGCCCGCCATCGTCCCCGGCACGCTCCCCAACGTGACCCCCAACGGCCCGGCCGCGCGGAGGGCCTCGACGAGGACCCATCCCCCCGCCCATACGAGGGGGGAGCTCCACCGCCCGGCCACCGCCCCAAACAGGGCGAGGAACAGTCCCCCGTACACCGCGAGGGCGAGGCACATCGGGATCACCATCGCGCCCGCGAACGGCGAGAGGGAGGAGAGGGACGAGAACTCGAGCCCGAAGAACACGACCCCGCACAGGGCGCCGAGGCCCACCCCGCGCTTCGTCCCCGCCCCATCGAGGGCCCACAAGAAGGGGACGAGGGCGAGCCAGGCGAGCCATCCCAGCCCCGGGAAGAACGCCGCCCACAGGAGAAGGCTCGCTCCCAGCGCCCCCGGCCAGCGCCTCCCCCTGATCACGATCCCATTATAATGGCCGCTCGGTGACCGTTGATGCATCCCATCCTTCTGAGGTTGGGGCCGATTGAAATCCGGTACTACGGCCTCATGTACGTGATCTCGTTCGTGCTCGGGTACTTCATCGTCCGCGCTGAGGCCCGCCGCCGCGGGGTGTTCTCGCAGCCCGATGACGTGCTCGACCTCTTCCTCGTCGTCATCCCCCTCGGGATCCTGTTCGCGCGCCTGTACTATGTGGCCTTCCAGTGGGACTGGTACCGCAGCGCGCCGTGGGAAGTGTTCATGATCTGGCACGGGGGCCTGGCGATCCACGGCGGGATCATCGGCGGCGTGGTGGGGCTCCTCATCGTCACCCGCTGGAAGAAGGTCCCGTTCTGGCGCCTCGCCGACGCGGTGGTTCCCGCCCTCATCCTCGGGCAGGTGCTGGGCCGGATCGGGAACTTCCTGAACGGGGACGCGTTCGGGACCCCAACGGACCTCCCGTGGGGGATCGTGTTCCCCACTTCCTCCCCCGCCGGCGCGACCTACCCCGGTCTCCCCCTCCACCCCGCGATGCTGTACGAGGCCCTCGGGAACCTCCTCCTCTTCGCCCTCCTCTGGAAGCTGCGCACGCGGCCGGCGAAGGATGGGTTCCTGGCCGCCACGTACTTCATCGGCTACGGTGCGGTGCGCTTTGCGTGCGAGTTCTTCCGCGGGGATGCCCTCATGCTCGGCCCGTTCCGGGCGGCCCAGGTGGTGAGCGTCCTCCTCATCGTAGCGTTCGGGGCATGGCTTCTCGTGGACCGCCTGTGGCGGCCTGCGCGCGCCTGACCGACAATCCTCCCATGACCGGCCACGAACTCCGCCAGCTCTACCTCGACTACTTCCGCCGCGCGAGCCATGTCGTCCTCCCGTCGGCGAGCCTCGTCCCTGCGGACCCGACGCTCCTCTTCACCTCGGCGGGGATGGTCCAGTTCAAGGACATCTTCTGGGGGAGGATCTCACCCACCCATCCCCGGGTCACGACCTGCCAGAAGTGCTTCCGCACCACCGACATCGAGCGGGTGGGGACGACCGCCTACCACCACACGTTCTTCGAGATGCTGGGAAACTTCAGCTTCGGCGATTACTTCAAGGAGGGGGCGATCGAGCTGGCGTGGCGGTTCCTCACCCGCGAGCTGGCGCTTCCCCCCGACCGCCTGTGGGTCTCCGTGTACGAGGAGGACGACGAGGCCCACGGCCTGTGGAAGAAGATCGCCGGCCTCCCCGAGGCGCGCATCGTCCGCCTGGGGAAGGAGCACAACTGGTGGGGGCCGGTGGGGAATTCTGGCCCGTGCGGCCCGGACACGGAGATCTTCTGGGACTGGGGCCTCCCACCCTGCGGACCCGACTGTGGGCCGGCCTGTGACTGCGGGAAGTTCTCCGAGATCTGGAACCTCGTGTTCATGGAGTACGACGCCCAGCCCGATGGGACGATGACGCCCTTGGCGCGGAAGAACATCGACACCGGGATGGGCCTGGAGCGGATGACGGCTGTGATCGAAGGGGTGCACTCGAACTTCGACACGGACCTGTTCCGGCCGATCATCGAGGCGATCACCGCCGCGACCCGGCCCGGCGATCCCCGGCTGCGGAACCTGATCGCCGACCACATCCGGGCGGTGGTGTTCCTGGTCGCCGACGGGGTGAGGCCGGGGAACGAGGGCCAAGGGTACGTGCTGCGGCGGATCCTGCGGCGGATGGTGCGGGCAGCGGATGCGCTCGGGCTCAAGGAGCTTCGCACCCTCGTTGAGCCGGTGGTGAGCTCGTTCGGGCCCATCTACCCCGAGATCGAGGAGCGGCGTTCCCTCGTCGAGCAGGTCATCTCCCACGAGGAGAGGACGTTCCGGAGGACCCTCCGCACGGGAGAGGCCCGCCTGCGGGAGGCGCTGGCCGGGCTGCCCCATGGCGGCAAGGTACCGGGCCGAGTTGTGTTCGAGCTGTACGACACCTACGGCTTCCCGCCCGAGCTGACGGAGGAGATCGCCCGGGAACAGGGGTTCACAGTTGACCACGCGGGCTACACCCAGGAGATGGAGGCCCAGCGGGCGCGCTCCCGGCGCGGTCACGGGGGGGCCGGCGTGGCCTCGGGAGAGGGTTTAGCCTCCGCCCCTGTGAGCTGGGAGACAGAATTCGTTGGGTACGGAACGCTCCAGGTGGAGGCCACGTGCCTCGCCGCGAAAGAAGGGGGGCAGCTTCTGTTCGAGCGGACCCCGTTCTACGCTGAAGGGGGCGGGCAGATCGCGGACACGGGGTGGATCGAGAACCTGACCCGCCCGGGACGGGCTGAGGTTCTGGACGTTCAGAAGTCCGCTCAGGGGATCCTCCACACCGTCCGGGTGACGGAAGGTGAGTTCCGTCCCGGTGACCCGTGCCGGCTCACCGTGGACGAGGCGCGACGGCGGAGGATCGAGCGGGCCCACACCGCGACCCACCTCCTCCACGCCGCGCTGCGCCGGGTGCTGGGGGAGCACGTGATCCAGGCCGGGTCGTCGGTCGGTCCGGAGGAGTTCCGGTTCGACTTCACCCACTTCGCCGCCCTGTCGCCCGCTGAGCTCACCCAGGTCGAGGAGCTTGCGTTTGCCCCTGTGCTCGAGGACCTCGCGGTGAACGTGGAGGAGCTGCCGCTCGCTGAAGCGAAGAAGCGCGGCGCGATCGCGCACTTCGAGGAGGAGTACCGCGGGAAGGACCGCGTGCGCGTGGTGGAGGTGCCGGGGGTGTCCAAGGAGCTGTGCGGGGGAACCCATGTCCGCCGCACGGGGGAGATCGGCCCGATCGTCCTCCTCTCCGAGGAGGCGGTGGCGGCGGGGACGCGCCGGCTGCGTGCCCTCGTCGGCGAGGCCGCCCGTCGTTACCTTTCCCTGCTGCGCGAGGAGCGGCGCGAGATCGCGAACCTGGTCGGAGCGCCCGAGGCGGAGGTCCTCGCCGGGATCCGCCGGTCGCTCGACGAGGCGCAATCCCTGCGTCGCCGTATTGCGGCCCTCGAGGAGGAGCTCGCCTCGCTCCGATCCCAACAGGTCCTCGCCTCAGCGCGCGAGGTGGGAGGGACGAACCTCGTGAGCACGATCGTGGAGGGGGGGGCGGAGGAGGCAAAGCGGGTCGCGGACGCGCTCGCCGCCCGGCTCGGCCGGTCCGTGGTCGTGGTCGGAGCCCGCGATGCGGGGCGGGCGATCGTCGTGGCGAAGGTCGTGGACGAGCCACGGGTGAGCGCAGGGGACCTCGTCCGCCTCGCGTCCACGGCGCTCGGTGGGAAGGGGGGCGGACGGCCGACGTTCGCCCAGGGAGGTGGGCCCGCTTGGCAGGCCCTGCCGCAGGCGATCGAGGCCGCGATCGCCCACGCCGAGGCCAGGCTCAGAGGAGCCTGACCGGCATGCACACGTAGATGAACCC
>Ga0265295_1000382_pt1 | contig 90248 bp, 80 predicted proteins | sample Munlansysbiofilm_FD_192503 | JGI IMG/M metagenome (GOLD analysis project Ga0265295, IMG submission 192503) | Leachate microbial communities from a municipal landfill in Southern Ontario, Canada - Methane capture system biofilm | ecosystem: Engineered > Solid waste > Landfill > Unclassified ... | reverse complement strand
GCCGGCTTCCGCTGCGCCGCCGGACAGCACGGCCTCAAGCCCCAGAGCCATGTCGCTCCAGTTGCGCCGGCAGTAAACGGCCGGCAGGCAGCGCTCCTTGACCTGTTTTTTCAGCGTATAGGCGGCTTTATGGTTGAGATAGTCGGTGCAGAAGATCACCAGGTCGGTTTTTTCCGGTATCTTGTTTTTGCTGGCGCGGACATTGCGCGTATCCCAATGAACGATGGTTTCCGCACCCATTTCCTTCAGCCGGGGAACAAAGGCACCAATACGGTCGGCACCAACAATCAGGACAGTCATGGCTCACTCCTTCAATGCGGGGGAAAATCCCTGAGCGGGGGCGCCTTGCGCCCCCGTGATGCCACAGGGTCTAGCGCAGTTCATCGAGCAGTTGCTCCGCCCATTGCTGTAGGCGGGTTCGGCTCATATCCGACTGGTTTTCCTCGTCAAGAGCCAGGCCGATCAACTGCTCGCCGTCCAGCGCGGCAGAATCCTGAAAGTCGTAATCGGCCGCCGGCCAGCGGCCGATCAGACGGGCGCCGGCCTCACTGGCGGCATCGCCCAGGGGCCGCAGACCATCGACAAAGGTCGACGGATAGCTGGCCTGATCGCCCAGACCGAACAGCGCCACCGCCGAGCCGTGCAGACGGGCACCTCGCAGATTCTCCAGGGCGGCATCCCAGTCGTGCTGCAACTCGCCCAGACCCCAGGTCGAGGTTCCCAGAACCAGCAGATCGCAACCCTCGAAATCGGCCGTCTGGGCGTTGGAAACCTCCAGCAGCTCGGCGCCCGGCATCAGCTGGGTCAAATGACGGGCGGCAGCTTCGGTGTTGCCGGTGGAACTGCCATACACAATACGAATCTTCATCTTCTGTTCTCCTTGCGGTTGAGGTTGCGGTGAACCGGCCCGGCAGGGTGCGGGCGGCCCAACCATGAAATCGGTTTTGACTTTCGTTATCATCTTACAGGGCCAACGGTCCCGTTGCTGTGACCACAATCACATTCTGGCGCTTTTTTATGTTCCACCAGCCGGACCATTACGCCCGGCGGCAAAAGCCGGCGGCGGCGACCCTCCTGACCGGCGACCGACCCTGCCCTTGCGGAAAACAGCATGGGGACAACCCGGCAAGGATTGCCCCCATGTAACAGGACGTCGAAAAGTCTCATCCGGGGCCTTTTCAACGACACAAGCCGAAAAGGCGCTTTTTTGTCTTGCTCACAGGCTGTTTTTCAACAGCCTGGCAAACCGCAGTTCAGCCGGACGGGCGCGTTATAGCTTAACGGCCTCACCGATATACAGCAGATAAGGTCCGAGTTCGACCCCTCGGAGCTTGTCCGGCAGGGTCGCCAGCGTGGCGCCGATGACCCTTTCCTTGGCCGGCGACCCCGCATTGGCGACAACGGCGACCGGCATGGTGGCCGGCACCTTGCCACGCAGGGCCGCGACCAGGCCATCGAGATCACGCACCATGAAAAGCACCAGGGTCACGCCCTCATTGATGGCTTGGGCCAGGAACAGCTCGCGGCCCTCGCTCAGGGCGCCGAGGGTCAGCATCACGGCCCGGGCCTTGCCGGCGACCACGCTGGTTCTGAGTGCCGCATTGGCGGCATTAAAGCTGGACAGGCCCGGCACTATCACCGGATTCAGGTCGGCAAATTCCTTCATGTAGCCAATCTGCGGGCCAAAAACCGTGGGATCGCCGTTATCCAGAATGACGACATTCTTTCCGGCCGCGACCGCTTCGCGGATGATCCGGCGGTTCTCCACCCGCAGCTTTTCCGCCTCGTCCGCCGGCATGCGCGTCCTGCCGCCACCCTGACCGAACAGACCGTGCTCGGCGTCATGGACCGGCTTGCCCCTGGTCAGCTCAGGATGCGGGTTTCTGCCGCCCATGGTGAAAAAAATATCCGCCGCCTCGATGGTCTTATGGGCGCGCAGACTCATGTTGTCGGGGTCACCCGCCCCCATGCTGACCAGTGAAAGCGTGCCGGGGGCCGCCAGTGCGGTGGTGGCGGCCAGGGTCAGGCCAAACAGGGCAAGGAACAGGGCGAGGCACAGGGCCCGCCGGCAAAGGCGGAAGGGGTTACACAGCATCATCGGTCTCCTGAAGTCAGAAATTTGATCCGGCGAACGCCGCTGCGGGATTGACCACAACGGCCGCGACGGGCGACAGTGCCCCTTTATACGGGATCGACGAACAAGATTCCGTGACCAGGATCACGATTCTGACAATCGTTTTCATAAACAGGCCGCGCTGGCCGAACCGGCCTCAGTGGGCGGGCAGGCTCCAACAAGGCTTCGGCACATCGAGCAAAAGGTATTCCGTCCGGCCGAACGTCAACCGGTCGCCCCGGAAAACATAACATTCCGTGGTAACCGCTTGCGCATTCACCCGCGTTTCTCCATCGGTATAGGCCACCAGACGGACCAGCCCGTCCTGATACAGAATCAGGGCATGGAATGAAGCCACCAGAAGGTCGGCAATCACCAGTTCGTTGCGTTCATCGGCGCCAACACGGATGCTTTTCTGCGCAAAGGTCAAGGCATTCGGCGCGCCGTTCAGGGGCCTGAGCACCAGCGGCGCCAGAGAAAGCGTCCGGCCCAGCCATGATTGCTCCCTGTGGCCCGGCCGCCGGCAAGGCCGCGACGGAACCTCGTCAGTTCTCGCTCGACTGACGGATGCGCTGCACCTCATTCAAGACCTCCTCCGGTTTCTGCAGTTCTCCGGTAGCCAGCCGGGCTTCGAGTCCGGCCACCTGCAGGCGCAGCGTTGTCAGCTTGGCGCCTTCCTGCTGCAGATGCTTGAGGGTGGCGTCAAGCGAGGGCGCCAGCCACTTGAAGTAATCGCGTTGACGAAAGCAGACCGGGCCGGGCGGGAAAACCCCCCGACCGGCATTTTCCAGTTCCTTGTTCACCCGCACCACCACGCCCGCGACCCGGTGACTCTGGCGCACACCCCAGAACAGCACCAGCAGCAGCACCAGCAGAACCCCGGCCAAACCGTAAAGCCAGAAGGTTTCGTTGTGGTTGTGAACCAGCCGCCGGTCGAAAAAAACCACCCATGGCCCGCCACCCCAGGCAAGCGCCTGTGAACACCACGACCCGGCCCAGAGTGCCCAGCAGCAGACCGAGCATTTTCTGGAGCTGGCGCAGAAGTTTTCGCGCGGGGAAATGAACCTGAGCGATGTCGCCGGCGGTCTGTCGCAGCTGACCAGCCCGAGCGGCTCGTTCTGGAAGGGTGTGCTGATCGGCGGCGGCCTGACCCTGCTGGTCAGCAATGATGGCATCCGCGAGGCCCTCACCGGCCTGTTCCGTGGCGGCGACGGCAGCGCCGCGGACGCCGCAAGCAGCAACTAGCCGCCTGGCCCGACGGCCGGCGCTTCTGAATCCGAACCGACAACAAGGAGAATGTTCATGCATACCCATCCCGCGCCCACCAGCAGCGCCAGCTATCCTGTCAGCAGAAGCCTGATCCAGCCCAACCTGGTGCTGCAGAGCGGCATCTTCGGCACCGTCATCGGCGCCACCGCGGCCCTGGGGGCCAACCTGCACCGGGTCCGGCAGGAGGAACTGTCCCTCAATGAGGCCATGGTCGACAGTCTGGCCAAAGGTGCCGGCACCGGTGTCGCTGCCGCCGTGGCCACCGCCGCCGTGCAATCCGTCGGTGGCAGCCGCGTGACCAGCTGGGTGGTGCTGCTGGCGGCGGCGACCGGCGTCGGCTACGCCATCAATCTGTCCGGCAAGAAAAAAGCGGCCGCAACCAAATAGTCAAGAAAGGGGTCATCCATGCAACCACCGGTCACACATTCCTGCAGCGACCATCAGCCGCCGGCCGCGAGTGCCGCCCCGGCCTTCCACGGCTTCAATCCGGCCGGCTACAACGGCCCGGCACTGTTCGGCCCGGCCCCGACCGCCGTCAGCCCGGTCAGCCCCGCACCCGCCAGCGGCAACAGCTTCTGGCTGGGCGCGCTGGTCGGGGTCGGCACGGCCCTGCTGCTGAGCAACGATCGCGTGCAGAAGTCGCTGATCCGCGGCACCACGGCGCTGTTCAGCGCCATTCAGGCCAGCGCCGAGGAGCTTAAGGAAAAGTTCGAGGATGTGCGCGCCGAAATGAGCCAGTCGGCGCCGGAGAAGGAATAAGCCGGCCGCCATGACAACGCCTGAACTGCGCACCCTGGCCAAGATGGGCATGACCGCCGCGCTGGCGGCACTGGTTGTCAGTGCGGCCGGCACGGGCAACCGCCGGCGCCGGATTGCCCGCCATACCTGGCAGGGTCTGGCGCTGGTGGGCTTTTCGGTCTGGCACTACAACCTGTATTCGCCGGCGCGCACATCCTCCCGCGCCGGCAGGGGCAGCTGAGTCATGGCGGCGCCGGAGATCGTTCACGAACTGCCCCGCCGGTTGCGGCTGCGCTGGCCGCCCCTGCGCGACCGGCGCAGCGACGCGCTGTATGTCCAGGCGCTGCTCGAAAACATCCCCGGCGTGACGCAGGTGCGCGTCAATCGGGCCGCCGCCACGCTGGTGCTGCAGCACGATGGCGCGCCGGCGACCCGCGCCGCGATCCTTGCCCGCTTCGATCCGCTGCCCGGCGAAGCGTTCCGCTGCTTCGAGCCGCCGCAGCCGGCCATCAACCCCCTCAATCTGGCGTTTCTGGGGGTGTCAATCGCGTCGCTGCGGCTGCTGCCGCCGACGCTGCAGGGCACCATCAGTCTGCTGATCGGCCTGCCGACCCTGCTGGCCGGCGCGGACGGCCTGCTGAACCGCGGCGTCAAGGTCGAGGTTCTCGACGCTGGCGCCGTGGGCATTTCCCTGCTGCGGCGCGACTATTTCACCGCCAACATGATCGTGCTGCTGCTCAATGTGGGCGAATACCTGCGGCAGAGCTCGGAGGATCAGACCACCGGCCTGTTACGAACCCTGCTGCGGCCACAGGTGGAGCAGGTCTGGCTGGAACGGGAGGGCATCGAGGTACAGACCCCCCTCGCCCAGGTGCGAACCGGTGATCTGCTGCTGTGCGGGCCGGGCGAGCTGGTGCCGCTGGACGGCACGATCTGCCGTGGTGACGCGCTGCTGAACCAGAGCTCCATCACCGGCGAGGCGCTGCCGGTCCACCGCCAGGCCGGCGACAGCGTGCCCTCCGGCGCCCTGGTCACGGAGGGACGCATCGTCATCCGCGTCGAGGCGGTCGGCAGCGATACCGGCCTGGCACGGATCAACCGGTTTCTGGAACAGTCCCTGCGCCAGCGGTCACGTACCCAGCAGCGTAGCGATGAACTGGCCGATCGGCTGGTGCCCGTCACCCTGGCACTGGGCGGCGGCATCTTTCTGCTGACCGGCGATTTGCGCCGGGCGGCGGCGGCCCTGACCGTTGACTATTCCTGCGCCATCAAGCTGGCGACGCCCATCGCCGTAAAAACCGCCATGTACCGCGCCGCCCAGCAGGGGGTGCTGATCAAGGGCGCCCAGGCCTTCGACCAGCTGGCGCGGGTCGACACCCTGGTGTTCGACAAGACCGGCACCCTGACGCAGGGTGAGCTGTTCATTACCGACATCGTACCCCTCAACCACCTGGACGAGAATGGCCTGCTGGCCCTGACGGCGGCAGCCGAGGAACATTACGCCCACCCGGTGGCCAAGGCGGTGTTGCGCGCCGCGCGCGACCGCGCTCTGACCCTGCCGGCCACCAGCCAGGTCGACTTCATCGTGGCGCATGGCGTGTCGGCCCATGTCGATGGCCAGCAGGTACTGGTCGGCAGCCACCATTTTGTCGCCGAGGATGAGGGCATCGACTGCGGCGCAGCCGCCGAGCCGGCTGCGGCCTTTGCGCGCCAGGGCAAAAACCTGCTTTACGTCAGCCGTGCCGGCCGGCTTGAAGGGCTGATCGCCCTGCGCGACCGGATTCGGCCCGAAGCCGCCGGTATCCTGACCCACCTGAAACAGAACGGCATCCGCCGGATTGTGGTTCTGACCGGCGACCAGGAGTCGACCGCCCGGGCGCTGTTGCAGGCGCTACCGCAGATTGACGCCCTGCACTGGGAACTGCAGCCGGAGGACAAGGCCGGCATCGTGCAACAGCTGAGAGATCGGGGCCACTACACCGCCTTTATCGGCGACGGCGTCAATGACGCGCCGGCGCTGGTGACGGCCGATGTCGGTATCAGCCTGCCCTGCGGTGCCGACCTGGCCAAGGACGCCGCCCAGGCCCTGCTGTTGCAGGAGGATCTCACCTGCCTGGCCACCGCTCTGGATGCGGCCCGCCGCACCGGGAAAACCATCCAGGACTCTTTTTACGCCACCATCGGCTTCAACAGCCTCTTCCTGCTGCTGGCCCTGACCGGCCGCATCCGGCCGCTGACCGCAGCGCTGCTGCATAACCTCAACACGGTCGGCATCCTCGGCTACTGTGCCACCAGGGGCCTGTCAGCGTCCGATCCGGCCGCCCGGCCCGCAGCGCCAAAGGACAACCCTCATGACCACTGAGCAGCTTCTATCGCTGGATCAGGCCCCCTTCGATCAACCGCTGGAAGTCCAGGCCATCCTGGCCGACCCCTGGCGCCAACAGCTGGGCAAAATGGGCTTCGGCCGGGGCTGCCGCATCGTGCGGCTGGATGAAACCCTGCAGGCCCAGACCGTGCGCGTGCGCGGCAAAAACGGTGAGGTGGTGCTCAGTGCCGGCATGGGGCTGCAAACCATCGTCCATCTCGACGGCGACGGCCGCCGCATCCCCCTGATCGACATGGAACCGGGCCAGACCGGCCATCTGGAAGGGACCACGGCCAGTGCCGACCTTGCCGCCGCGCTGGAACAGCTCGGGTTTCACGAAAACGATCCCATCCGCCTGATTCGCAAACTGCCGCCCATGGACTACCTGACCCTGCTGGAAGGGCAGGGCCTGCTGCGGCTGTCTGAAGGCGATGCCGCCCGCATTCTGGGCAGAAGCGGATCGCAGATCCGTCAGTTCTCCCTGACATCGGCGGAAGCGGATTTTGAGGTTCTGCAGCTGCTGGGATGCCCCCGGGCCATCGAGCGGCTGCAGCGCCTGGGCATCTGGCCCGACACGCGCCTGCGCCTGCTGGAGGTTCGCAGCAAGCGGATCTGTCGTTTCAGTGGAGATCAGCAGCTGATGGTGACCAGCCAGGACGGCCTGCACCTGCACCTGCCGCTGGAAGCCGGAAAACAGATTCTCGTCCGGCGTCTCACCCGTCCGCACCAACCCCGGCCGTCCGGCTCGGCATAAAGCTTCTGCGCCAGCCAGCGCGCCTCAGCTGTCCGGCATCTTCTGGCAACTGTCCGGCACCTTCTGGTCGGCTTCGGCCCCGGTGCCAACCAACAGCCGCAAACCCAGCTCGCGCAGAATCCGCACCTGACCACGCTGACACTGGATGATCTGCTGGCGCTGCAAGCGGTGCAGACAGCGCGACAGGGTTTCGCGCGCCAGACCCAGTTCGGCCGCCGTCAGACTCAAAGGCTTCAGATCCAGCTGGGCGTCGTCGGGCTGCGGCCGGCACGCCTGACGGCGGTACAGCAGATAGGCGGCCACCCGGTTTTCCGCCCTGCAGCAGCACAGCAGGGTCCGCATCTGCCGTTCCTGCTCCACCTGCCAGGCCATCTGATGCAGAAGACGTTCCCCCAGGCTGCTGTCCGTCTGCATCAGGGCCTGAAAATCGCGCAAAGACCAGCTCAACAGCTGGGCCGGGCTGGTGTTGACGGCATAGCCCACCGGGCCACTGCCGCTGAAGGCCGCCGCCAGGCAGAAAAAATCGCCGGGGCCATAGCGGCTCACCAGCACCTCTTCGCCGTCTGGCGTCTGGCGCAGCAGGTGAAACGAACCGCTGACGACAAAAAAGATCCGCTGGCGCATTTCCTCGCCATCAATGCATTGCTGGCGCAGCGGCAACAACCGCCGCCGCGCCCGCACACCCAGCTGCTGCACCAGGGTGGTATTCGCCTGGGCCAGCAGCGGCGTGGCGTCAAGCAGTCTGCGCGCCCGTTGACTGAAGCGTTGTTCCGCCGTCATGGCTGTCTTCCTCCGACCTGAACAATAAAAAAAGGCGCAACCGGAGCCTGTGCAGGTTCCTGGTCACGCCTTCACTTCCAGCGCCATTTCTGGCACTGGCCGTAAAACGTTCCGCCTTATTTGATTTTGAATTTTACTATCATATTTATCTCCCTTCCGGCAAGGATTATTTTTCCGGCCCCTGATCGTTGGGCCCCAGCAGAGCTGCCCGCAGCTGACAAGCCTGCTGCAACAACTGCTCGCGCACGGCGGTCAGCACGGCCTGCTGCCGCTGTGTCCAGACCGGCTGGGTGGCCAGCCCGGCCAGATGATGCCCATGGCTTTCGGCATCCTGCAGCTGCCCCAGCAGATCCTGCAGCTGCCTGAGCCGTTCAATGCGGCGGCGGTTCTGGCGCGACGGCCGCACCTCGGCGAACAGTTCCAGCAGATAGCGCAAGCGCTTGCCGGCGATGCGGGCGCGGTGAAAATCGGCGGGCTGGCTGGCGGCAGTCAACTGCTGCCGCACCCGTTTGAGGCGGCGTTTCTGCTGACGGAAAACGCGCCGCAGCGGTTTTTTCAGGGGCCGGGCGGCCCGCTCGTTGGGATCGAGGGAGTCGGCCAGCAGCTCAAGAGGCGCCGGCAGGGTCACCAGCTGGCGACGGAAGGTCTGCAGGGCGACATCGCGCTGGGCCTGCAGATTCAGCCGTACCCCGCCGGCAGCGGGCTGCAGCTCGGCGGGCAGGCGTTCCGACCAGCCGGCCCAGTCGTGCAACAGCACATCGATCTCCCGCAGGCTGTTGCTCATCTGGGCTGTTTGCGCCAGCTGGCGCGCCAGCAGGGCGGCAACGGGCCCCAGCTGACGGCGAAACAGGCGCAGCAACGAACGCGCCTTGCGCAGTGCTACGCGGTACTGGTGCAACGCCTCGGGATCATCGCCGGTCAGGATGGCGTGGCGCTGTTGGTCGGCCTGACGGAGCAGGACGCGCACCAGCAACGGCAGGGCAAAGGCGAGGCTGTGCTTCTTTTTCAGGCCGAACGAGGCGGGGGATGGACTCATGGCAACCTCCGAAGGGAAAATCGCGCTGGGTGGCTCAGGCGGGCGCGGCGGTGACAGGGTTTTTGGGGAAATCATAGGCTTGCAGTTGGCCACAGCCTGGCGCCAATGCCCTCCAGAGCGGCACGGCCAGCCGCAGATGCAGCAGGGCACAGGTCGGCAGGTGCTCCGGCGCAGCGGGGCACAACCACCGACCCAGCTGCTCCAGACCAGGATTGTGGCCGATCAGGCCCACGCCCTGCCAGTGGCCATCCAGCTGCTGTAGAATTTCCAGCAAGACTTCGGGCCCGGTGGCATAGAGCCGGGCATCAAACCACAGCCTGGCCGGCGGCAATTGCAGGGCGGCGGCAAAGGCCACGGCCGTCTGGCGGGCACGACAGGCCGGGCTGCTCAGCAACAGTTCGGGCCGCTCAGGCCAGCGCGCCAGCCGGGCGGCCATGGCGGGGGCGGCACGCTGACCACGCGCGTTCAGCGCCCGGTCGAAATCGGCCTGGTGCGGCTGGCTCCAGTCGGATTTGGCGTGGCGAATCAGATACAAGGCTTTCATAATACCGTTCTGTCATACCTAAACAAACCTAGTCATTGCTGACAAAATCTGCTGCTGACTTCCTGCTTCGCCGAGGCTGGTTTCACCGCGCTCTTGCGAGCATGGCCAGAGCCGTCCTCTCCACAGGCTGGCACCGTGGAACTCACGGCGTAGTTTTTCAGATTGATCGCGGCGTTCACGTCGCGGTCATGCTGTGCGTTGCAGGCTGGGCATGTCCACTGCCGCACCATCAGCGGCAGGACATCCAGCTTATGGCCGCAGCTTGAGCATAGCTTGCTGCTGGGATAGAAGCGATCCACCACGACAACTTGACCGCACCGGTGTTTGGCCTTGTAGTCCAGTTGCCTGCGGAACTCATAGAAGCTCATGTCGGCGATAGATCGGGCCAAGTGCCGGTTCGTCATCATGCCGCGCACGTTCAGATCTTCAATGCCGATGGTGTGAAACCTCTGGGTAAGATCGGAGGTGAGCTTGTGCAGGGCATCCGAGCGGATGTTGGCGATACGGGCATGGAGCCGTGCCAGCTTGGCTTTAAGCCTTGGCGCGGTTGGCGGAACCTTTCTGCTTACGCGACAAGCTCCGTGACAGCCGTTGCAGGTGGGCCAGCAGCGCCTTGTGCGGCTTCGGGCCTGTGATGGTCTCTCCCGTTGAGAGCGTTGCCAGTGCCGAGACACCCAGATCCACTCCTACCGTGCCTTGGTTTTCGGCTTTTGGTGGGTGTGAATCGGCCACGGTATCTACGGTAATACTGACAAACCAGCGGTCGGCCACACGGGATACCGTGGCCGACATGATCTTGCCTGTGAAGCGCAGCGCTTCGTGCATACGCACCCATCCCAGGTTGGGGATACGTATGCGGTAGCCGTCGATGCTGAACTGGTCGTTGGTGAGACTGAAGCGGTCGTGAACGCCTTTCTTGCGAAACTGCGGGTAGCGGGCACGACCGGCGAAGAAGTTCTGAAAGGCTTGGCCAAGCTGGATGATCGCCATTTGTGGCGCATTTTTGGTAACTTCCAGCATCCACGGGAACTGCTGACGCTTGATGGCATTCAACTGACGGCGCAAAGCCGCTTGCGAGGGCTTGGGCTGGCTGTTGTCCAGCTTCCATGCTTCATATTGTCGCTTCCACTCGGCCAATGCCCAGTTGTAGGCGAATCGCGCCGTCCCGGCTGCCTTGGCGAAATAGGTCGCCTGCATGTTGTTCGGATCGAGCGCAATGCGGTGCGCAATCAGCATTGTGACGCCTCTACGGCCTGCTTCACGCCTTCAAGCAACTTCTGATTCTTGCGACTGCGCGAGCCGTACAGACGGGCGGAGAACACAGTGATGATCTCAAGCACGTCCTTGGCCAAGTCTTCCTCGAACGTCGTGTCCTCACCCTGGTTGAGGATGACAACCTCTACCTGCTTTGCCTCACAGATGGAAAACACCAGTTCCGCGCCAAAGCGCAGCAGCCGGTCTTTATGGGTGATGACCAGCCGCCCGATCTGGCCGTCAATGAGGGCCTCCAGCAGCTTCTTCAGTCCCTTCTTGTGGTAGTTCATGCCGGAGCCGAGGTCAGCGACAACCTCAAACGTCCAGCCCTGCCTGGCGCAGTACAGCTCAAGCACTTGCTTCTGCCGTTCCAGGTCGGCCTTCTGGTCGTGGCTGGAAACGCGAGCATAGGCCACGGTGCGACGCTCATCCTGAGCGACACGGAACAGTTCCGGTTTAAGTTTGGCAAGGTCGTATCGCCTGTGCTTCCCGGCGGTATGCACCGGAACCAGCTTCCCCTCCGCTTCCCAGCGCCGGAGCGTCGTGATCGACACTCCCAATGCTTGAGCCGCCTTTCCTATTGACACTATTCTTTCCATAATAGATATATTAAAATAGCTTTGTATAGATTTCAAGAAAACTGTTCGTACCCTCCGGGCTGACGGCTTTTCTCCGGCATCAGCGGAGTCAGTCCCCATCTTGACAAATCTTTACCCGTCAGCAAGGAACCTTTTGTTATGCTTACGGCAATGATGGCATCGCAAAAAACGACAGGCTGTTCGCTGGCCTGTCCTGCCAAAGGACGTGCATGAAACGCTACCGGATGTTCTCCATCGTTACCACCGCCGGCCTGGCCCTGCTGCTGGCCGGCTGTCTGCGGGTCGGGCCGGATTACCATCCGCTCGCGCCTGAGGCTCCGCCCCACTGGCAGGCGCCGGCACTGGCGGCCGCTGCGCCAGCGATGCTGCAACACTGGTGGCACGAGTTCCAGGACCCCCGTCTGGATCGGCTGATCGCCCTGGCACTGCAACACAATACCGACCTGCGGCTGGCCGAGGCGCGGCTGCGGCAGGCCCGCAGCCAGCGATTACAACAGCAGGCCCAGCGCCGGCCGGGACTGGATGGCAGCGCCGGTTACAGCCGCAACTGGGCCAGTTCGCACAACGGTGGCGGCAGCAGCAGCCTGTATCAGGCCAGCCTCGACGCCAGCTGGGAACTGGATCTGTTCGGCGGCCTGCGACGCGCGGTGGAGGCGGCCGATGCCGCCGTCGGCGCGCGGCAGGCCGAGCTGGCGGATGTGCAGGTCTCGCTGCTGGCCGAGGTAGCGCTCAACTATCTGGATCTGTGCGCCAGCGCTGAACAGCACGAGCTGCTGCGGCAGGAAATCGCCACCCGCGCCACGCTGCTGACTCTGACCGGCTATCGCGAGCAGAGCGGTCAGGTCACGGCCCTCGAAACCGCCCAGGCCCGCCAGAGTCTGGCTCAACTGCAAGCCCAGCTGCCAGCCATCGAACGCCAGCGCCACCGTGCCGGCAATGCCCTGGCCACCCTGCTGGACAGCCCTGCCACCGAGCTGGAGAACCTGCTGGCCGACGCCATCAGCCTGCCGCCCAAGCGGCCGGCGCTGGCCATCGGACTGCCCGCCGAGGTGCTGCGGCGCCGCCCCGACATCCGCCAGGCCGAACGGGAATTGGCACAGCAAAGCGCCCAGGTGGGGGTTGCCGCCGCCGAACTCTATCCCCGCCTGAGTCTGCCCGCCACCCTCGGCCTGGTGGCACCCCGCTTAAGCCAGCTGTTGCGCTCTGACCGCGCCAGCGCCTCGCTGTCGCCCCAGCTGCGCTGGAGCCTGCTGGCCGGCGGCCGCCTGCGGGCCCAGCTGGCCGAGCAGCAGATCCTGTTGGAGCAACAGCTCCTCCACTACCGCGGTCAGGTGCTCAACGCCATCGAAGAAACCGAAAACGCGCTGCAGACCCTCAGCGCCAGTGACCGTCAACAGCAGCACCTGGCAGCGGCCCTGGCCGCCGCCCGAGCGGTGGAACAACTGCGCCAGCAGCAGTACCATGCCGGGCTGAGCGATTTTGAAACCGTGCTCGACAGCCGCCAGAGCCGCCTGAGCCTGCAACAGCAATATCTCACCAGCCGGCAGGAGCAGCTCCGCGCCCTGGTGCAACTGTACAAGGCCGCCGGCGGCGGCTGGAATTTCGCGACAGAAAGGACAACCGACAACCATGGCTGAGCAGCCGTCCTCCCCGACCGATCTGGCCACCGCCCTGGCCCAGCACGCCCGCCGCCGGTCCCTGTGGCGCCGACCGCTGACACTGCTGGTCTCTGTGATCATCCTGCTGACGCTGGCTCTGACACTAAGCCGGCAGCAATCGGCCGATCCGGCGCTATCGTTTGAAACGGCACCGGTGACGCGTGGCACGCTGCAGGTCACCGTCACGGCTACCGGCACCCTCGAACCCACCAATCAGGTCGATGTCGGCAGCGAACTGTCGGGCATCATCGAGCAGGTTCTGGTCGATGACAACGACCGGGTTCAGGTCGGCCAGGAGCTGGCGCGGCTCGACACCTCACGCCTGCAGGCGCGGCGACGCCAGGCCACGGCCAGCCTGGCGGTGGCTGAAGCCACGCTGCAGCAACGCCAGGCCAGCCTGAATGAGGCGGAGCTGTCCTACCGGCGGCTGCAGCGCCTGCAACGTGACAGCGCCGGCCTGCTCCCCGCCCGGCAGGATCTCGAAAACGCCGAGGCCAGTTTGCTGCGCGCCCGCGCCGAACAGGCCAGCGCCCAGGCCGGCATCGAGCAGGCGCGGGCGAGTCTGGACGAGATTCAGACCGATCTGACCAAATCCGTCATTCTCTCGCCCATCAACGGCGTGGTGCTGCAGCGCAGCGTGGAACCGGGCCAGACCGTTGCCGCTTCGCTGCAGGCGCCGGTGCTGTTCACCCTGGCGGAGGATCTGCGTGAGATGGAACTGCGCATCGACATCGACGAGGCCGATGTCGGGCAGGTACAGGCCGGCCAGAGCGCCCGGTTCAGCGTGGATGCCTATCCACAGCGGGTTTTTCCGGCCCGCATCGAGCGGGTGCGCTACGGTGCCGACAACGCCGAGGGCGTGGTGACCTACAAGGCGGTGCTGACCGTGGACAACAGCGCCTTGCTGCTGCGGCCCGGCATGACGGCCACCGCCGAGGTCATTGTCGCCCAGGCAGAAGATGTCCTGACCGTGCCCAATGCCGCGCTGCGCTTCCAACCGCCCCAACCCGACAGCGCCAGCAACAACAAACGCGGCAGCCTGATCGGCAGTCTGATGCCGCGACCACCGCGGACGGGACAAAAAAAGGCCGCTGATCCCGCTGACGGCGAAACCAACCGGATCTGGCAGCTGCAAGAGGGCCGGCCGGCAGCGCTGCCGGTCCGTCCCGGCCTGAGCGATGGTCAGCGGACAGAAATCCGCGACAGCAGCCTGCGTGAAGGGCAGGCCGTTCTGGTCGGGGTACGGCAGCAGCCATGAGCGCCTCGGCCTCCGCCAACACAGCGCCGGCAGCCGCCCCGGCAAAAGCGCCGCTGATCGCCTTGCAGGCGGTCACCCGCGTCTACGGCACGGGGCAGGCCTCCATGCAGGCCCTGCGCGGTATCGACCTGGACATCGCCGCCGGCGAGTTTGTCGCCGTCATGGGGCCCAGCGGTTCGGGCAAATCGACCTGCATGAACATTCTCGGCTGCCTCGATACCCCAAGCAGCGGCCAGTACCGGTTCGAGGGGGTCGCCGTCGGCAGCCTCTCACGCGACCAGCGCGCCCTGCTGCGCCGCACCCGCCTGGGCTTTGTCTTTCAGGGCTTCAACCTGCTCGGCCGCACCACGGCGCTGGAGAATGTCGAACTGCCGCTGATCTACCGCGGCCTGCCGGCGCGCCAACGCCGTGCCCTGGCCCTGCGGGCACTGGATACGGTTGGCCTGGCACCCTGGGCCAATCACAGCCCGGCGGAGCTGTCCGGCGGCCAGCAACAACGCGTCGCCATCGCCCGTGCCCTGGTCACCGACCCCCGTCTGCTGCTGGCCGATGAACCCACCGGCAACCTGGATTCGGCCCGCAGCCTGGAGATCATGGAGCTGCTGGCCCATCTCAACAGCGAACGCGGCATCACCGTGGTGATGGTGACCCACGAACCGGACATGGCCCGTTTCGCCCGCCGCTGCATTCATTTTCGCGATGGACTGGTGGCGCAGGACGGTCCTGCCGGGGAGATGGCCTGATGCTGTGGAATGCCCTGATACTGGCCTTGCGTGAAATCCGCCGCAACCTGCTGCGTTCGTTTCTGACCATGCTCGGCATCGTCATCGGCGTGGCGGCGGTCATTGTCATGGTCACCCTCGGCAGCGGCGCCACCGCCCAGGTAACCGAGCAGATCGCCAGCCTGGGCAGCAATCTGCTGATGGCGCGACCGGGCCAGCGCATGGGGCCGGGCACCAGTTCGAGCGCGCCACCGTTCAAGCTGGCCGACGCCCAGGCCATCGCGCGGGAAATCCCGGCCGTCGCTGCCGTGGCGCCATCCCTCGGCCGCGCCAGCATTGCCGTGTTCGGCAACAAAAACTGGTCAACCCAGGTGCAGGGCAGCCTCAACAGCTTCTTCCAGGTACGCAATCACAGCCTGGCCAGCGGCCGCCTGTTCAGCGACAGCGAACAACGCTTCGGCAAGGCCGTCTGCGTTTTGGGCGAAACCGTGCGCCGGGAACTGTTCGGCAGCCAGAATCCGGTGGGCAGCACCATCCGGCTGGGCAGCATCGCCTGCGAGGTGGTGGGCCTGCTGGCGGCCAAGGGCCAGTCCAGCATGGGCAGTGATCAGGACGATCTGGTGGTATTGCCCCTGCGCACGCTACAGCGGCGCCTGGCGGGCACCAGCGACATCAGCCTGATTCAGGTATCCGTCCGCGATGGCATCGCCACCGAAACGGTCAAAAGCCGGCTTGAGGAGCTATTGCGCCAACGCCGTCACATCGGCCCGGCCGAAAGCGACGATTTTCAGGTGATGGACATGAAGGAAATCACCACCATGCTCACCGGCACCACCCGCATCCTCACCTCGCTGCTTGGCGCCGTGGCCGCCGTCAGTCTGCTGGTTGGCGGCATCGGCATCATGAACATCATGCTGGTGTCGGTGACCGAGCGCACCCGCGAGATCGGCATCCGGCTGGCTATCGGCGCCTTCGAGCGCGAGGTGCTGCTGCAGTTTCTGGTCGAGGCGGTGGTGCTGTCGTCCCTTGGCGGTCTCCTCGGCATCGTGCTGGCGTTGCTGGCATCCCTGAGTCTGGCGGCGCTGCTGCAGATTCCCTTTATCTTCAACGGCGGCATTATGCTGCTGGCCTTTGCCTTCTCGGCCGCCGTCGGTGTGCTGTTCGGCTTCATGCCGGCGCGCAAGGCCGCCCGTCTTGACCCCATCGATGCCCTGCGTCACGAGTAGTCCGGCCGCTTGGCCACATCAGATCGCCGGCCGCCGCCGCTTGATGAACTTTTCGATTTCCACCGCCACGAACACCACCGACGACAGGGCCAGGGCGATGGCCAGCTCCACCGCCGTCAGCGGCTCGGTCTTGAACACCGGGTTGAGGGCCGGCACATAGATGGTCGCCATCTGCAGAACAAAGGTCAGCACAAACGCCCCCACCAGGGGCTTGTTGCCCAGCAGACCCTGCTGGAACAGCGACTGCCGCTGCGAGCGGATAGCCAGCACATGGCCCATCTGGCTCAGGCACAGCACGGTGAACACCAGCGTCTGCCAGTGATCACAGCCGGCCCGCAGACAGCCAGCCTGGGTCAGCAGGGTCACCGCCCCCATCAGCAGGCCAACCCACAGAATATGGCCGCCCAGGCCACGGGCAAAGACGCTTTCACCGGGCGGACGTGGCGGACGCGCCATCAGGCCCGGCTCGGCCGGTTCCGCCGCCAGCGCCAGCCCCGGCAGACCGTCGGTCACCAGGTTGATCCACAGAATGTGAATGGGCAGCAGCGGAATGGGCAGGCCGAGGAAGGGCGCGAGGAACAGGGTCCAGATCTCGCCGGAATTGCTGGTCATGGTGTACTGGATGAACTTGCGGATGTTGTCATAAACGCGCCGGCCTTCCTTCACCGCCTTGACGATGGTGGCGAAGTTGTCGTCCAGCAGCACCATGTCGGCCGATTCCTTGGACACATCGGTGCCGGTGATGCCCATGGCGATGCCGATATCGGCGGCCTTGAGCGCCGGCGCGTCGTTGACACCATCGCCGGTCATGGCAACAAACTGGCCCTGCCGCTGCAACGCCTTGACAATGCGCAGCTTCTGCTGCGGCGCCACGCGGGCGTAAACCCGCACCCGCTCCACCCGGCTCTCCAGCTCCTCATCCGTCAGCGTCGCCAGTTCGCGGCCACTGAGCACGGCCCCCGCGCGCTCAGCCGTCTCCGTCGCGGCCAGAAGGCCCAGCCGGCGGGCGATGCTGACCGCCGTCAGGGGATGATCGCCGGTAATCATGATGGGCTCGATGCCAGCACTCTGACACAGCCGCACCGCCTCGCGGGCTTCTTCGCGCGGCGGGTCCAGCAACCCGACCAGCCCCAGCAGACCCAACCCGGTTTCGACGGTTTCCGCCGTCAGCGGCTCGGGCAGCTCCGTCCACCAGCGCAGGGCCAGCGCCAGGGTGCGCAGGCCCTCGGCCGACAGCCGGGCGTTGACCTGCTCGGCCCGCGCCCGATCCAGCGGCGCGCCATCCGCCAGCTGAACCGACCGTTCCAGCAGCAGATCACTGGCCCCCTTGGTGTAGGAAACCAACCGGCCATCCGGACTGCGGTGAATGGTGGTCATGCACTTGCGTTCGGCATCGAAGGGCAGCTCCGCCACCCGTGGCCAGTCCGCCACCAGCGCTGTCTTGTCAAAGCCCCGTGCCTTGGCCGCGGCGACCAGGGCAATTTCCGTCGGGTCGCCCAGCCACTGACCAGCGCCATCCTCGCGAGCATCGTTGCTCAGGGCCAGCGCCCGCAGCAAATCGGCCTGGGTAACGGGATCAAGCTCTTGCGGCCGACTCAGCCGACCCGCGACATAAACCTGCTCAAGCTGCATCCGGTTGAGGGTCAGGGTGCCGGTTTTATCCGAACAGATCCGCGTGACCGAACCCAGGGTTTCCACCGCCGGCAGCTTGCGGATCAGGGCGTTCTGCCCCACCAGCTTGCGTGCCCCCAAGGCCAGGCTGATGGTCACCACCGCCGGCAGGGCCTCGGGAATGGCCGCCACCGCCAGCGAAATGGCGGTCAGCAGCATCAGCAGCGGTTCTTCCCCGCGCAGCAGACCGACAGCGAACACCACCGCGCAAACCGCCAGCACCGCCAAGGCCAGCTTCTTGCCGAAGACCGTCAGCCGCTTCTGCAGCGGTGTTTTGACCTCCTGCTGCCGCTGCAGCAGATCGGCAATGGCCCCCAGCTCCGTCGCCATCCCGGTAGCCGTCACCAGGCCACGCCCGCGACCGGTGCTGACGCTGGTGCCCTTGAAGGCCAGATTGGCCCGATCACCCAGGGGCAGCTGGGCATCCTCCAGCGCGCTGCTGTGCTTGTCGACCGCCACCGATTCACCCGTCAGCGCCGCCTCGGCCACGCGCAGCCGCGCCGCCTCGATCAGGCGCAGATCCGCCGGCACGATCTGGCCCGCCTCCAGCAGCACCAGGTCGCCCGGCACCAGCTCCGCCGCCGGCAACTGGCGCGCCTGACCCTCACGTACCACCAGCGCCTGCTGCGCCGCCAGTTGGCGCAGCAGCGCCATGGCCTTTTCCGCCCGATACTCCTGCACAAAACCAATCACGGCGTTGAGCACCACAATCACCACGATGGCGAGGGCATCCGACGCCTCGCCAATCAGCCCAGCGATCAGCGCCGCCGCCAGCAGCACCAGAATCATGAAATCGCGGAACTGGTCGAGAAACATCTGCACCAGGGAGCGCTGTTTTTTTTCCGTCAGCGCGTTGGGGCCATGCTGCCTAAGACGTCGTTCCACCTCGGTCGCCGACAGACCGGCTTCCAGATCGGCCTGCAAATGGCTGGCGGCTTCCTCCACCGTCAAACGATGCCAATGATGCTTTTTCATGCGCCCCCCCAGTCTGACTGACAATTGCCGCGAATGGCCCTTCCGACCTGTCACAGCCTAACCGTTCGCGCCGGCTGTGCAAGCCTGCCGCAGCGACCGGGGTACGACCAGTCGCGCCCTGCGGTGGTATACTGGACACCCAAGCGCCCCTATCGCAGGCCGAAGCGACGGCCGCTCACATAGGACCTGCGGGGGTAAGTGGGTGGGCCGTCCGCCGCTTATTCGCGCTTGCCCCACCGGATTTCCCACCAAAAACCGGTCATCCTCTCAGGCTCCGGCGCAAAGGCCATGACCGCCTCTTTGTTCAGCCGTCTTGCGGATCACCGCCGGCCGCATCCCCCCTTATCAACAGACGTAGCGGCCGTCCTCGGTGGTGCGCGCCTGCCCCAGGGCCACCAGCGCCTGCAGAATCTCTTCCAGCCGGTTTTCACGGGCGTTTTTGAACTCCGCCTTCAGCCGTGCGGCGCTGACCGCCCCAACCTGCCGCGCCAGGGCGGCACGCACGGCAGCCACCTGCTCGGCCAGGCTTTTGGGCCAGGGCGCCGCGCCAACCAGCGCATCCGCCAGCCCGGCCTGCGCTGGCGCGTCTTCTGCCAGCGCCGCGCCGGCCGCCAGCACCGCACCGGCGGGATTCTGGTACTCCGGCCGCAGCCAGCGCACCCGCCCCTGCTGTTCCTCGTTGGCCCGTTGTTGGTTGAGGGCCACCAGCCGTTCCAGAATCGCCTCGTCGGCCAGATCAATCGGCCAACCGTAAGCCGCGGCGACGGCAGCATCGAGTTCGTCGTGCAGCTGTTTGAGCACGGCGACCAGTCCCTGTTCGTGGCTGATCCTTTCCTTGGCGGTCAACACTGCGCCGCTGCGCAGTTTTTCCAGCACGTTGTACATGCCGGTGAGGGTCAGGTCGGGGTGCTGGGCCTGCTGGCGCTTGCGGTGGCTATCGAGCTGTTCCGCCAGCTGGCGGATGCGCTCCTGGTATGCTTCGTCGCAATCGGGGAAGGGAAAGGTTTCAAAGCATGTCGAATTATTGTAGCGGGGATCGTTACCAACGCCGAGCCGCCCTCCCGCCGCCAGCGCCCAGAGGACATGGATGCGGCTGGAGAGCACGCCGAGAAGGAAGGCGTCGTCGCTGGCGATGACAATCAAACCCTGATCGGGGACGATTCCTAATTCAAAAACCTGGAAAATTCTGTGCTTTGCCGTCATCGGCGTTACAAAATAGCACGGCAGATTTTGGAGCGCCTTTCGCATTCCCTGCCGTGGCTTGCCGAACAGCCACCAGAGTTTCGCATAGCCTGCGCCATCCTTGCTGTGCCCCTTAGCGTCCCGCTCGGGCTTGACTCGCTCCAGCAGCCATTGATAGACCTCGGGAAAGCGCTGGCGCACCTCGTCCGAGTCCAGACCGAACAGGTCAATGACCAGGACTCCCCGTGGCACCTGAGCCAAATCACGACCATTTCTGAACGGTCTGATGTAATTTTCAAGACCCGCGATGCGACCCAGCCCCAGACTTTCAGCCTCTTGCTGCGAAACGACAAAACCTGACGCCAACAGAGAAACACCCCTGAAACTGATACCTGAGTTAGCCTGCAGTTTAGCGGCTCCCGCGACATCGGCGCCGATGGTCAGATCGGCGAAGAGCTTGCCGGTGCGCTTTGTCAGTTCCACCTCCACGCCCTCGCCGTCCCCCAGCCATTCCGCCGTCACCCGCTGCAGCAGGCCCGGCGCCTCACCCGCTTCACCGACCGTCATGGCAATGCGCACCGCCGCGCCGTCCGCCGCGTCGACCCAGGGATGGTCGGGAATGGCGAAGGTCAGGGAAAGGGACGGCTTGGCGGCCAGATGATGTTGCACCACCCGGCGGTTGAAGGTTTGTGGCAGGCTGTTGGTGGTGATGAAGCCAAAGCGGCGAATCCGACCGTGACGCGCCAGATCGGCGGCCTTGTGCCACCAGTACATGACATATTCACTGCTGTCCGGCACCGCCGGATAGGTGGCGCGCAGGGCTTCGGCATAACCATCGCCCAGGGCCTGGCGCATGCGCCAGTTACCGATAAACGGCGGATTGCCCACGACGAAATCGGCCTGGGGCCAGTCGGCTTCTCGCGGGTTCACATAGCGCAAGAGCGCCACGCGGGCGCTGTCATCGGGCACGGCTTCGCCGGTGACGGGGTGGGTCTTGGTGGTGCGACCATCCCAGCGACTGACGGGCTGGCCGGCGGCGTCCAGTACCGGCTCGGTGGCGTCCCAGGCCAGCACGGCGTCGCGGCATTCGATGTTGCGGAACTTCTTGATGACCGGCTCGGCCGGCTGAACGTTGCCACGGGTGCGGAAATGCCACTGCAGATAGCCGATCCACAGCACCAGATCGGCAATGGCGGCGGCGCGCGGATTGACCTCGATGCCCAGCAGCTGATGGGGATCGACGGTAACGCCTTCGAGATCGAGCAGGTTCTGCAACTCGCCAAAGCCGGCCAGGGCGTCGAGCACCTCGCCTTCGAGGCGCTTGAGGTGCTCGAAGGTGACATAAAGAAAGTTGCCACTGCCACAAGCGGGGTCGAGCACGCGCAGATGGCACAGACGATGATGAAACCCCTTGAGCTCGGCCAGGGCGTCGGCGTCCTTGCCACGGGCGGCCAGCGCCACGGCGGCGGTCAGGGCGGCATCCCAGTCGGCGCGCAGGGGTTCGATGATGGTGGGCAGCACCAGTCGTTCAACATAGGCGCGCGGGGTGTAGTGCGCGCCCAGATGGTGACGTTCGATGGGGTCGAGGGCGCGCTCCAGCAGGGTGCCGAAGATGGCCGGCTCCACGTCGCGCCAGTCGGCCCGCGCCGCGTGGATCAGCATTTCCAGCTGGTCCTCGGTTAGCGGCAGGGCCTCGGCGGCTTCGAACAAGCCGCCGTTGAAACGTGGCAGTTTCTGCCGCAGCACCGGCGAAAAACCGCCGTCCTTCATGGTCTGCCACAGGCTTTCGACCATAGGCGCGAAGGTCGCGGCGCTGCCGCGCAGGCTTTCCAGCAGAGCGGTGAAGCCGCCACCGGGAATCAGGCCGACATCCTCGGCAAACAGGGTGAACAGACAACGCTTGAGAAAATCGCCCACCGGCCGCGCGGCCTGACCGGCGGCCTCCAGCGATTTGGCGATACGCGCCAGCTGATCGGACACCTCGCGGGTCACACGTGCGCTGCGCTGGGCCGGATCGAGGCTATGCGGCGCGCTCCACACCTGCCGCAGGCGGTCGCGCACGGCAGCATCGCGCAAATCGGTCAGAAAGATGCGGTGGGAGCGGACATCGGGAAAAGGCAGGTAGGTTTTACCGCTACAGGAAAATTCGCTGTACAGCTCGATGCTGTGCCCCACATCGACCACCAGCAGAAACGGCGGCCAGCCCTCGGCCAGCGGCAGGGCCTTGGCGTAGCGTTCAGCCTGATTCTTGGCGGCCTGCATGGCACGATCCCAGCCACCGGTACCACGTCGGGCCGTGCCGGCCTTGCGTCTGGCCGCCAATTCGGGAAACACCAGCGGCGGGTTCTTGTCGCTGCCCTGTTTAGCTTCGAGAATAAAGCAGCCGCGCTTGTACAGATCGATGTAGTTGGGCGTGGCGCTGCCATCGCCCTGCTGCAGGGTGACGGTGCGCTCGAACACATAGGCGTTATCCCGATCATCCGGTCGCGTCGGCTCCGGCTGCGGCAGATCGAGCAGATCGCACAATCCGGTCAGAAATAGCTGGTAGTTGGCGCGTTCGGCCCCACCGGAAGCCTGCCAGCGGGCAATAAAGGCATCCATATCGGCCGCGCGGACGCTGTCGACTGCCTGGGTCATGGTTTTTCCTCCCGCTTGGGGTCCAAAAGAAAAACGAGCTGGCCCCCGTTAAGAGAAGCCAGCATACCCGCCCGACCTGGGCCTGAACAGCTATTTGTGTGCTTTGGCCAACCTTCAGCAGCCCGCCCTTACAAAATTTCGCGCAAAGTGCCGGTGGCCCCTTGGCGAGAAGACAATTCTGCGGCGCTTGCCCGCAAAGGCGCATCCGCAGCCCCGGTGAACAGGGCCGAAGCCATTAGCGACCGGCGGCACTGGCCTGATAGAAGGTCTGCCCGTCGCGCTGACAGCTGTGCAGCACACCGGCAGCCAGCAGGGGATCGAGCAGCTTGATGACCTGCTGCGGTGCCAGGCCAAGGCCACGGGCGATGTCGGCACAGGTGCAGGGCCGCCGCTGCAGCAGGGCCAGCACGGAGAGACTGGCGGCACTGGCGGCCGGACTGTCCGGGCTGGGGACAGGAGCGGCGGCCGGCGCGGTAAGAATATCGACGGGGGCGCTGAACAGCGGCGCCAGGGCCTGCAGCTGCGCCGGTCGAGGAACTGCAGCATGGCGTATTCGAGCGACTCGTGGATGATGTCCGCCGTGCGCTGCACGTTGATGAAGTTGGCCGGGGCGGTGACCGGCAGCTCCATGCCGACGATCCCCTTGATTTCCGTGTTCGACGGGCTCCACCAGTAGCCTTTTTCAATGTCTTTCGCCGCGATTACTCCGGCCAGCCGTTGCGATAGCGGTTCGAGCACCTCGGTATCGGTGGCGGTGAACAGCCAGACTGCCATAGCCAAAATTCGGCTCGCGGGATTGAAGGCAAAACGACTTGGCTGGGCGGGATGATGAGCGGAACGGTTACCGGTGAGGTCGATGGTCTTTGACAGAAGCGTTTCGAGTTTTTCTATGCAGACGACTCTGTCTGTCATTCCGCATCACCTGCAATCGCATCATAAATCTTCAGCTTCAGTTCTTCCGAATCCATACCGTCGTTTATAACAGCCGTGATAATCTCACCAAGCAGTTCTTTGCTGATACTTCCCGCTGCGACGTGGTAGCTGATGTTTTCCATTTCATGCAGAAACCGACTGGAACAGCGTAGATAACCATTGAACAATAACATTGTAGCACAAAGTGTAATGGCAATCCGCTTGTTGCCGTCTTGGAAACAGTGAAACTTGCAGGAACAAAAGAAGAGGTGCGTCAGTTTTTCCTCAAAGGTCGGATAGTAGTCGTCATTCTGAATATGGTCGAGGACACTCTCCAGCTTGCCAAGCTCAAGATGGCCCAATATACCGCCACCGCTGACTTCAACGGTCTTGCGATGCACGTCGACGGCCTGTTCGAGCGTGAGATAGATAATGGCCATGCTACTCCCGCTTCTTGAGCCGCTTCATAACATCTTTGGCCTCTTCCAGCCGCTCTGCCAGTTCCTTGCTCTTTTCGCCGAGAAAACGCTCGTATTCATCGGCCTGCACCGGTGCTATGTACTCCTGCAACTGATAATGGAGGGCATCCCGGAATGCCAGATCACGACTGGCCATTTTGACGCGGGCTTTTTCAATCAATGGCTTCCACAGTGGTAACGATTCAAACTCCCTGAAGAGAGCATCCACCTCAAATGCCGTCAGTGGCCTCCCTTTTTTCCCGGACTCATTGCGCAGCAGATCGGCAAAACCGCATTCATAGGAAGCAACTAGATCGAGAATTTCAGAATAAAAGGTATCCCGCACCTTATCTTTTTCATGTAGTTTCAAAATCTTGTGATATTCCTTTGCCTTCTCTCGAAAAATACTCACATAGATTTTATTCGTGTACACAGGGTACTTGAGTTTCCCCATATCCACGCAATCCCGCAGGGCATCGGTAAACTGCTTGCGGTAGTTTTCCTCGGCAAACCATGAGTGGATGAAATCTTCATCCCGCTGATTAACATATTTGGTGCCGCCACCGGTGCGCTGGTTGATGGTATCAATGACAATGTCCAGGATCGCCTGACGCAGCAGACGCGCCCGTTCGCTCTCCACCATCAGCATGGCCAGATTGAGGAAGGCGCGGAAGTCAAGTATGCCTAATTGCGGGGTTTTTTGTATGTTCCCGAAGTTTATTTCGGGAACATCCGCCTCTTTCAGGGCAGATTTGAACAATTTCAAACGGTTGCCCTTGATAACCTCGTAACCGTTGCGAACCAGTTCCTCTTCATATTGGGAAAGGTAATTTTCTACCGTGCGCAGGGTTACTTCAAAGAAATCAGCCACCTGTTCTTTAAGCACCACCGTCTTTCCCTCAAAGGGAATACCGGTGATATGGGTGGCCTTCTCGATCTCCTGCAAGGCATAAGGATTGTTAAGGATGTTCTGGCGATGAACGGCAGAGCTGGTCAGGTCTTTACTCATTGGTTAAGTCCTTTAGCAGATCGAGCAGATCGCACAAACCGGTCAGAAACAGCTGGTAGTTGGCGCGCTCGGCCCCACCGGAAGCCTGCCAGCGGGCAATAAAGGCATCCATATCGGCCGCGCGGACGCTGTCGACTGCCATGGTCATGGTTTTCCCTCTCCCCTTGGGGTCCAAAAGAAAAACGAGCTGGCCCCCGTTAAGAGAAGCCAGCATACGCGCCCGACCTGGGCCTGAACAGCTATTTGTGTGCTTTGACCAACCTTCAGCAGCCAGCCCTTACAAAATTTCGCGCAAAGCGCCGGTGGCCCCTTGGCGAGAAGACTATTCTGCGGCGCTTGCCAGCAAAGGTGCAACCGCAGCCCCGGTGAACAGGGCCGAAGCCATTAGCGACCGGCGGCACTGGCCTGATAGAAGGTCTGCCCGTCGCGCTGACAGCTGTGCAGCACACCGGCGGCCAGCAGGGGATCGAGCAGCTTGATGACCTGCTGCGGTGCCAGGCCAAGGCCACGGGCGATGTCGGCACAGGTGCAGGGCCGCCGCTGCAGCAGGGCCAGCACGGAGAGACTGGCGGCACTGGCGGCCGGACTGTCCGGGCTGGGGACAGGAGCGGCGGCCGGCACGGTAAGAATATCGACGGGGGCGCTGAACAGCGGCGCCAGGGCCTGCAGCTGCGCCGGCGACAGCGGCCGGGCAGCGGCGTCGGCCGTGGGCCGCACGGCGCTGTTGAGCTGCACCCGGTCGGGGCGGATACGCTCGACCCAGGCGGCGATGGGCGCGACACGTTCGGGCGTATCGCTGAGCCCGTCAAGCAGCAGTACCTCCAGCCACAGGGCACCGCGATACTGGCGCCGAAAGGCAATAAGCCCTTCCGCCATGCGCTCGAAATCGATGGCGCCACAGGGCCGGTTGACCTGCTCAAACAGGGCCGCGTCGCCGGCATCGAGGGAGGGCAGCACCAGATCGGCCACCAGCAACTCCTCACGCACATCGACACGCCACAGCAGCGAGCCGTTGGTGATGACCGCCAGCGGCAGACGGGTCAGCGCCTTGATCTGGCGCAGCAGCCAGCCCAGACCGCTGTTGAGGGTTGGCTCACCGGAACCGGCCAGACTGATGTAATCGCAGCACAATCCCTGCTCCAGCCGCTGGCGCAGCTGTGCCAGCACGGCGGCGGCATCGACATATTCCCGCCGCTCGGCGGTGAGCTCGGTGGTGTGGCCCAGCTGACAATAACTGCAGTCGTAGGAACAGACCTTGTACGGCACCAGATCAACCCCGAGCGAGCGTCCCAGCCGACGCGACGGCACCGGGCCGTAGAGCCGGACAGGAGCTTGGTCAGCACTTTGCTGTGATACGTTCATGCTACCCTCCGTGAATCGATTACCCCCAACTTGCCCGACGGCCCCTCTGCGCCTGGAGCAGGCGGGCACTTTTACCTCTTTTTTGAAAAATAATTTCAGCTTGTTAGAGCAGCCAAAGGTTTAGCGGTTTACAGCCGCGCGAAATCTTTCTAGCATGAATTTTTTCTTCACAAGGAGATTAAATTTATGCTTCGATCCGTCAGCCCAACTGCCCTGGCGCCGCCACGCTACGATCTGCGCCAGATCAACCGCATCCGCTGGCTGCTGGTGCTGTTGCTGCTGGCCTGTGGTCTGGCCTTTTCGCTGCTGCTGGTGCGCGCACCGGCCACCACCTTCAGTCTGGCGCAGCAGCTGGCGCTGGCGGCCAGCCTGATTGCCATTCTGCTGGCGGCCGCTCTCATCTGCCGTGTTTCGTGCCGCTCGCTCAGCCACCAGTCCGGTGAAATCGACCGCCAGCAACAGCGGCTGCGCCGGTTCATGGATAACGCCTGCGACCTGATCATCGCCTTCGACGACGGCCAGCGCATCCACTATCTCAACCAGACCGGCCGCCAGCGTCTCGGACTGGCGGCCGATGAGCCGCTGCCGGCCGCGATGGAGGCCCTGCTGGCTCCGTCGCAGCAGCAGCTGTGGCACAACCGCACCTGCCTGTTGGGTGTGGCGGCCCCTTTTGAACCGACCGTCTTGCTGCTGCGCGACCGGCAGGGCGGCGAGATCCAGGTCGACTGCCGCATCAGCAGCGACAGTTCCAGCCAACCGCAACTGCACTGGCTGGTTGGCCGCGACCTGTCGGAAAAGATCGCTGCCGATCAGCAGTTGCACTACCTGGCCAACCACGACCGTCTGACGGGCCTGCGCAACCGCCACAGCTTCACCGAGTCGGCCAGCCAGGCGGCGCGGCTGGCGCAACGTTACCACCAACAGCTGGCACTGGCGCTGTTTTCCATCGACCATCTGAAAATCATCAACGAAACCCTGGGCAACGAAAACGGCGATGAGCTGCTGGAAGCCTTCAGCAAACGGCTGCACCAGTCGGTGCGGGAAACCGATCTGGTCGGCCGGCTGGCCGGCAACCAGTTCGTCGTGCTGTTTCTGCAGGTGGATGGACCGCTGGCCGTCGAACAGGTGCTGGAGAAAATCCGCCGCATAATCGCCGCGCCACTGCAGATCGCCGGCCAGGAACTGTTCATTACCACCAGCATTGGCCTGAGTCTGTTTCCGCAACACGCCAGCAGCGTTGATGCGCTGATTAAAACCGCCGGTGATGCCCTGTACAGCGTCAAGACCCGCGGCGGTAACGGTTTCCAGTTCTATTCGCCGCAGCTGGGCAGCGAAATCAAAAACCGCCTGGCCATGATCAACGGCCTGCATCAGGCCCTTGACCGCAATGAATTGCAGCTGCGTTTTCAGCCCAAGGTGCGCCTGGACACCGGCGGCTTCGACTCGGTGGAGGTGCTGCTGCGGTGGCAGCATCCCGAACTGGGCCAAGTGCCGCCGGGCGATTTCATTCCCATGGCCGAGGAGTCCGGCGTCATTGGTGACCTGACCCTGTGGGTGCTGCGCCAGGCCTGCCAGCAATGCCTCGCCTGGCTGCAACAGGGCCTGCCGCCGGTGCGCATGGCAGTCAATGTCTCGGGCCACCAGTTGCAGAACCGTGAATTGCTGCTGCAGCTCAAAACCCTGCTGAGCGAAACCGGCCTGGCGCCGGAGCTGCTGGAAATCGAAATCACCGAATCCATTCTGATGCAGAATCCCGAGGCTGCCCGCACCCTGCTGGGCGAGATTCGCGAGCTGGGCATTCATCTGGCCATCGACGATTTCGGCACCGGCTTTTCCTCCCTGGCCTATCTCAAGCGCTTCCCGGTTCACTCGCTGAAAATCGACCGCGCCTTCATCAAGGACCTCGAACAAAGCGAACGCTGTGCCAGCCTGACCGCCGCCATTCTCGCCATGGGCAGAAGCCTGCAGCTCAATCTGATTGCCGAAGGGGTCGAAACCCTGGGACAGCTGGCCTTTCTGCGCGAACACCTGTGCGACGAGGCGCAGGGCTTTCTCTACAGCACCCCCGTCAGCGCCGGGGAAATCGCCCAGATGCTCAGCAACCTGCAGAACCGCAGGACAGCCTTCGAGGTGGCGCAGGCCGCTCCTCGGATAAACACCGGCCTGCGCCAGCCGGCACCGCCGCCCATCTGACAAGATGTTGAAAACGTCGCATCCGGGGCTTTTGCAACGACGCAAGCCGAAAAGGCGATTTCCGTCTTGCTCACAAAAAAAGCCGCCTGATGCTTAGGCATCAGGCGGCTTTTTCTATGTGATTGGTTGCGGGGGGAGGATTTGAACCTCCGACCTTCGGGTTATGAGCCCGACGAGCTACCAGACTGCTCCACCCCGCGTCAGTTGCTGCAAAGGGTGTTATTTATATCGCACCAAAACTCAGAGGTCAAGCCTTTTTTCAGCGGATGACATCAGGGGGTATCGACAAAGCTGCGCAGGCGCTTGGCCCGGCTGGGGTGGCGCAGCTTGCGCAGCGCCTTGGCCTCGATCTGGCGGATGCGCTCGCGGGTGACGTTGAAATCCTGGCCGACCTCTTCGAGGGTGTGGTCCGATTTCTCGCCAATACCGAAGCGCATGCGCAATACCTTTTCCTCGCGCGGGCTGAGGGTCGAGAGCACCTCGGCGGTCTGGTCGGACAGGTTGCTCTTGATCACGGCCTCCAGCGGTGACACGGCGCCCTTGTCCTCGATGAAATCGCCGAGGGAGGAATCCTCCTCCTCGCCAATCGGCGTCTCCAGGCTGATGGGCTCCTTGGCGATCTTGAGCACCCGGCGCACCTTCTCCAGCGGCAGTTCCATGCGCTCGGCAATCTCTTCGGGTGTCGGCTCGCGCCCCAGCTCCTGTACCAGCTGACGGCTGGTGCGGATCAGCTTGTTGATGGTTTCAATCATGTGCACCGGGATGCGGATGGTGCGGGCCTGGTCGGCAATGGCGCGGGTGATGGCCTGACGAATCCACCAGGTGGCGTAGGTGGAGAATTTGTAGCCGCGCTGATATTCGAACTTGTCGACGGCCTTCATCAGGCCGATGTTGCCCTCCTGAATCAGGTCGAGAAACTGCAGACCGCGATTGGTGTACTTCTTGGCGATGGACACCACCAGCCGCAGGTTGGCCTCGACCAGCTCGGTCTTGGCCGAGCGGGCCTTCCACTCGCCGCGATGCACCTCCTTGAGCGCCTCGACCAGATCCTCGGCGCCAAAACCGCTTTCATCCTCAACCTTCTTGAAGCGGCGCTGGGCACCCTTGAGGCGCTTTTCAATAACCAGCAACTCCTCGACGCTTTTGCCCAGGGCGGCGGAAACCTCGGCCGCCTCGTCGTCGCCCTTGTGCAGCCGGCGCAGCTGGCGGCGGATTTCCTTGTGATCACAGCCAAGTTTCTTTTCGCAGCTGGCCACTTCCTTAAGACCCTTCTTGACCTGCTCGGCCAGCTCCTTGAGTCGCTCGGTGATGTTGGCCACCACGGCATCCTTCAGCCGCAGCTGGCGCATCAGATCCTGCAGCTCGGAACGCAGGGCGTCAATCTGCGGCTGCAGCTCTTTTTTGCCGGCGGCGTTGGCCTCCTGCCGCGCGTCCAGCTGCGCATCGAGCTGCTGTTTCTTGTCGCACAGGCTTTGCAGCAGAGTCTGAATGCGCTCGCGGGTGCTTTCGGCGTCCTCCGGGCTGCCGTCCTCGTCACAGTCGCGGCTGATATCCTGCAGCCCGATTTCATCGCGCTGCAGCTGCTCGGCCAGCCGCACCACCTCCTGCAGGGCGATGGGCGTCCGCAGCACCACGCGGGTGATGAGATGTTCCCCCTCCTCGATGCGTTTGGCAATTTCGACCTCGCCCTCGCGTGTCAGCAGCGCCACCTGTCCCATTTCGCGCAGATACATCCGGACCGGATCACTGGTCCGGCCGATGACACCGGCTTCCAGCGGATTGCCACTGTCGTCCTGCTCCTCCTCGTCGTCGCTGTCCTCGACATCGGCATCGTTGAGCAGAATCTCCTTGGGCTCGGCGTCGATGATTTCGATGTCCATCTCACCGAACATGGTCATGACATCTTCAAGTTGGGCCGAGGCGATCATCTCATCGGGCAGGGCGTCATTGACCTCGTCGTAGGTCAGATAGCCTTTTTCCTTGCCGGCTTCGATGAGTTGCTGAAATTCTTCTTCTTTGGTCTTTTTCGCCATAGTCTGTCATCTCCCGTCGAGCGGCCCTGTGCCGCTCTTTATTCTGACATGCCGTTGCGATTTTTCAGCTGCCGATTGATTTCGGTCAGCTCCTGCAGACAGGCCATCTGTTGCGCGCTGTCACCCCGGGCTTCGGCCTCGCGCATCTGCGCGTGCAACGCACTGCGGCGCTGCTTCAACTGGCCCTGACGCACCGCCTGGCGACAGTCGGCAAAACTCTTCTCCACATCCTCGTGCAGCGGCGCGCCGTCCGCCAGCAGCTGGCGACACCAGGGGCGCAGTGCCTCACCGCTGCCCAGCTGTTCGAGCAGGGGCCGGGCATCCTCCCCCTGCTGGCCGGCCTGAATCAGCGCCGCCGCCAGCTGCCGCGCCGCCGGCGCGGCAAACAGCCGGTCGATCCCTTCCTGCAGCACCGCCCCGGCCAGGTTTTTTTCCTGCAGCAGCAGGCGCAGCAACCACAGCTGGATCTTGTCGGGCGGCGCTGCCGGCGCTGGCGCTGGCGGCGCCGCCAGCGGCGGCAAATCCTCCGGCGGTTCCGGCGGCAGAGGGGCGGCCGCCAGCCAGGGAGGCTCCTCGTCCGGCGGGGGCGGCAGCGCCGACGGGCCGCTGCTGTCGGCAGGCCGCTCCGTTCTTGCCGGCGTGACCGCTGCGGCTGCCGGCGCCTCCAGCTGCTGCTGCAGCAGCTCAGGCGTCAAGCCACTGCGTTGCGCCAATGCCTGCAGATGCAGGGCACGTTCGATGGCACCCGGCACGGCCCGGATCAACGTCAGCAGCCCCTCGATGGCACGGGACCGCGCCTCGGCCGAAGAGGCCGCGCTCAGTTGCCGTTCCATTTCGGCATCCAGGGCCGACTGGGCCTGCGCCAGTCGTTGTTCGAAGGCTGCGGCGCCCTCGCGCTGGACACAGGAATCGGGGTCATCGCCGGCCGGCAGGCTCAGGCTCTGCACCTGCAGACCGGTCGCCAGTAGCTGCGGCAGGGCGCGCAGACCGGCTTTCTGGCCAGCGGCATCCTGATCGAACAGCAACAGCACACGGTCGACATAGCGCCGCAGCAGGCGGGCGTGTTCCTCCGTCAGGGCCGTGCCGCAGGTGGCCACCACCGCTTCGATGCCAGCCTGGGAAAGGGCCAGCACATCGAAATAGCCCTCCACCACCACCACCCGCCGTTCGCGCCGCATGGCCGCCTTGGCCTGATAGAGGCCATAGAGGGTCTGGCTCTTGCGGTACAACGGCGATTCGGGCGAGTTGATGTATTTGGGCAGCTCATTGTCCAGCCGCCGGCCGCCAAAGGCCAGTGGCTGTCCAGCCAGATCGCCAATCGGAAACAGCAGCCGGGCACGGAACAGATCGTAGTCCCCCCGCCCTTCCCGCCCCGGCCGGATCAGGCCCAGTTCGCGGGCCAGAGTCAGATCGGCGCCGGCAGCGGTCAGCGCCCGCACCAGGCCGTCCCAGGCCGGCCCGGCATAGCCCAGGCCGAAGCGCTCGATCACCGGCGGCTTGAAACCGCGCCGCGCAAGGTAGTCGCGTGCCGCCGCGCCCTGTACCGGATCGGCCAGCTGCTGGCGGTAATGGCGTGCCGCCAGCTCCAGCAGATCACGCCGCCGCTGGCGCAGCAGCTGTTCCTGGCGCTGGCGCGGCGAGGGCTGGTCGGTTTCGATGGCGATACCGGCGCGCGCCGCCAGCCGCCGCACCGCCTCGGGAAAGCTCAGCCCCTCCATGCGCATCAGAAAACTGAACACGTTGCCACCGGCATCGCAGCCAAAGCAGTGGAAGATCTGCCGGCTGCCGTTGACGTTGAATGACGGCGTCTTTTCCTGATGAAACGGGCACAGCCCCAGATGGTTGTCGCCCGAATGCTTAAGCTGGACGTATTCCCCCACCAGCTCGACAATGTCGGTCTGCTCACGGATCTGTTCGATCAGATGCTCGGGGATACGGCCAGTCATATGATCCTTTGGCGCCCGCCTGCGCGCCTGCCAGCAAAGGGCAGCGGCGCGCAAGCCCTAAACGGGACTTGTGCAACATCCTGGCTAGGCGTCACCCAATTCTATCAGGGTAACGCCGGTACCGCCCTGGGCCGTGTCGGCGGCATGAAAAGCCGTCACCGCCCGATGGCCAGCCAGCAGCTGCTGAATGGCCTGGCGCAAGGCACCGCTGCCGTGGCCATGCACCACGCTGACCAGGCGCCAGTTATGCAGCAAGGCGTCGTCAATCAGCCGTTCGACCTGGGGCAGGGCCTCTTCCACCCGGCAGCCGATCAGGTTGATCTGGGGGCTGAAGTCGTCGCGTCCTTCCGGCCGGCGGGCACGCACCGGCGCGCCACTAGCGGCAAAGCGGCGGGGGCTGAAGGCCTCCAGCGCCGTCAGCGGCAACCGCAGCCGCTTGCCCTGCACACTCAGCTCGGCCTGCGTACCGCTGCAACGCAGCACCTCGGCCTCGGCATCCAGCGCCACCACCCGCACCAGTTCACCCGCTTTGAGCTCCTGCGGCGCCGGCGCCTGCCGCGCCGGGCTGGCCAGCGGCCGCAGCTCGGCCGCCTGCTGGTGCAGCTGCTGCATCAGCGCCGCCTGCTCCCGCCCGCCCGCGGCGCCCAGCTCACGCGCCTGCCGCAGCAGCTCACGCATCTTCTGGCGCGTCTCGCTTACGGTCTGTTCAGCCTGGCGCCGCGCCCGCTCCAGCAGGCTGCCACGCTGGCGCTCGAAGGCCTCCAGCAGCTGACGGCGCTTGTCACGTTCCAACCGTGCCTGCCCCAGCAGGCGGGCGGTTTCCTCGCGCTGGCCGGTCAGTTCACTGTAGAGGGCGTTAAGGCGCTCCACCACCGCCAGACTATCGCGCTCCTGGCTGCCCAGGTACTCCTCGGCCCGCTGCAAGACCCTGGCCGGCAGTCCCAGCCGGCGGGCAATGGTCAGGGCGCTGCTCGATCCGGGAACACCATAGTGCAGCCGATAGGTCGGCGCCAGGGTGTCAGGATCGAACTCCACCGCCGCGTTCTGTACCCGCGGATGCAGGTAGGCGTAGCCCTTGATCAGATTGAGATGGGTGGTGACCACCGTGCGGGCACCACAGCCACGCAAATGATCGAGCACCGCCAGCGCCAGAGCGCCACCCTCGGCCGGATCGGTGCCGGTGCCGGCCTCGTCGAGCAGCACCAGCGACTGGCTGTCGGCCGCCCGCAGAATGCGGCGCAAACGCACCAGATGGCCGGAAAAGGTCGACAGGTCGCTTTCGATACTCTGGGCGTCACCGATGTCGGCGAACACCCGCCGGAACAGATAGACCCGACTGTGCGGCGCGCAGGGCACCGGAATACCGGCCGACACCATCAGAAACAGCAGGCCCAGGGTCTTGAGGGCGACGCTCTTGCCGCCGGTATTGGGCCCGCTGATGATCAGGGTGTCGCTGTCGCGCCCGAGCCGCAGATCGACGGCGACGGCCGGCTGACTGCGCGGCGTGCCATCAAGCTGCAGCAACAGCAACGGATGGCGGGCCTGCTCCAGCTCCAGCTGGCGCTTGTCGGTCAGCTGCGGCGCCACGGCATCGGTCAGGCGGGCAAAACGAGCCAGGGCCGCGCAGCCATCGAGCTGTGCCAGCAGGGTCTGGTTGGCCGCCAGAGCGGCACGCTGCTGTCGGACCTGCTCGGCCAGCGCCAGCAGAATACGCTCGATCTCGCGCTGCTCGGCGCGCAGCAGCGACTGCAACTGGTTGTTGCGTTCAAGCACCTGCTCCGGCTCGATGAACAGGGTCTGACCGCTGGCCGATTCATCGTGAATGAAGCCCTTGACCTGGCCACGGTGATCGGCCCGCACCGGCACCACATAACGGCCGTTGCGTTCGGTGACAATCTGGTCCTGAAAGGCGCCGGCCAGATCACCACGCTGCAGCAGACTTTCAAGGGCCGCCCGCAGGCTCTGGCGCAAATTCTTGCTCTGCTGGCGCAGATCGGCCAGCTGCCAGGAGGCTTCGTCGCGCACCTCGCCGCCACTGCCGATACTGCGGCGAATGGCACGGCTCAAGTCCGCCAGCGGTTCCAGGCCGCTTGCCAGTTCAGCCAGCAACGGGCTCTGTCCGTCGTTGCCGAAATAACGGCGGCAGGCCTGGGCGGCCTCGGCGCTGTCGGCCACCAGCAGCAGCGCTGCCGGCGGCAGAAAGCTGCCGACAGCCCGGCTCTGCTCGAGAATGGCGGCCAGATCGGCACTGCCGCCCAGCGGCGGCGCGCCCTGCGCTTCCAGCAGCGCGCGCGCCTCCATCACCCGCTGCAGCGCCGGCTCGACCTCGACACGCGGGCGCAGCGGGCGCAGCCGCTCGACAAAGCGACGCCCCGGCGGCGTCACCGTGAAGGTGGCCAGCAGGTCGATCAGCTTGTCGAATTCGAGCGCCCGCAGGCTGCTGTCGCGCAGCCGCTCGGGCGGCCGGTCAGCGCCGCTGTTCAAGGACGGTACGACCATGGCGCAGCAGATCTCCCCCCAGATCAACGAAGGCCGGTCGCAGCTGCGATCGGCGAAAGGCCGGCTGGACCACTTCGGGCAGCGGAATCTGGGCCAGACCGTACAGCACCAGCGCCAGCAGCACCAGCCCCTGGGTCAGCCCGAACAGGGCGCCCAGCACCCGGTTGAACCAGCCAAGAAACAGCAGCCGCACCACACGCGACAGCAACGTCCCGAGGGCGGCAAAAAACGCCATGGTCAGCAGGAACAGCAGCAGTACCACCAACGTCACGCACAGCAGCAGCGGCAACTGCAACCACTGCTGCAGCTGGTTGGCCAGCGGCGCGTAAAAGCTGCTGGCCACCAGGGTCGCCGCCAGCAAACCGACCAGCGAGCAGACCTCGCGCAACAGACCGCGCAGGGCGCCCTTGAGGGCGAACAGGGTCAGAATGACCAGAAGCACCAGATCGAGGCTGTTCATCGCCACGCGTTATCCCCAGCGGATGGGTCAGGCGCCCAGGCGGGCGCGCACCCGTTCGCTGACCACACGGCCCTCGGCGCGGCCGCGGGTGGCCTCGCTGAGCACCTTCATCACCGCGCCCAGATCCTTCAGCGAGCTGGCCCCCAGTTCCGTGACGGTTTGCTCGATCAGGGCGGTCAGCTCGGCATCGGTCAGCGGCTGGGGCAGAAACTGCTGCACCACGGCGATTTCCTGTTCCTCTTTTTCAGCCAGGTCGGTACGGCCGTTGTCGCGGTACATCTGGGCCGACTCGCGCCGCTGCTTCACCAGGGTGGCCATGACGGCGATGATCTCGGCGTCTTCCAGCGACCGCCGCTGATCGATCTCGACATTCTTCACCGCCGTGCGGATCATGCGGATGGTATTGAGCCGCAGACTGTCCTTGGCCCGCATGGCCTCCTTCATGGCGTCGTTCAACTGCTCCTGCAAACTCATGAGCTCTCTCCTGCGGCGGCCGGCGGGCCGGCCGGCGTTATGGGGTTCGCGATTGTTTTTCCTCAATGCCGGACTGGCCGAAACGGCGGCGCAGTTCGGCATAGACCCGCTCCGGCGGCAGATCGTACCAGGCCTGCAGCACCAGCAGATGAAACTGCAGATCGGCCAGTTCATAGATCAGCTCGTCGCGATCACCGCCCTTGCCGGCCACGGCCGTTTCGGTCGCCTCTTCGCCGACCTTGCTGAGAATCTTGTCCAGTCCCTTGGTGAACAGACTGTGAACATAGGATTTTTCCGTCGGGTTGCGGCGCCGGTCCTGAATGACATGGTAAACCGCGTCGAGAATGTCCGTGCGGGCATAGAGCGCCGTGGCGTCAACCGTGGGGGCCCCCTCAATGGCCACCTGGTCGCCCGCCCAGCGCGAATAGAAACAGGAATGGCGGCCGGTATGACAGGCGGCACCGATCTGCTCAACCTGGATCAGCAGGCAGTCGCCATCGCAGTCGTAACGGATCTGCCGCACCAGCTGAAAATGGCCGGAGGACTCGCCCTTGAGCCATTGGCTGCGGCGCGACCGGCTGTAGTAATGCACCTTGCCGGTTTTAAGCGTATTTTCAACCGCTTCAGCATTCATATAGGCCAGCATCAGCACCTCGCCGGTGGCGGCATCCTGAGTGATGCAGGGCAGCAGGCCCTGGGCGTCGAATTTGAGCTGTTCCAGCAGAGACATCACCGGCTCCTATGGCAGAAATCAATCACCGCGATCAAAGTCGCACCGGCACGCCGTGCTGGCGCAGGTAGTCCTTGCATTCGGCGATGCTGTATTCACGGAAGTGGAAGATGCTGGCCGCCAGCGCCGCGCTGGCGCCGCCTTCGTCAAGGCCCTGGCGGATATGTTCAAGATTGCCGACACCGCCAGAGGCAATGACCGGAATGGTGACGGCGTCGCTCACCGCCCGGGTCAGGGCCAGGTCATAACCGTTCTTGGTGCCGTCGCAGTCCATCGAGGTCAGCAGAATCTCGCCGGCACCATAGGCCTCCATGCGCCGTGCCCAGTCCACCGCGTCGATGCCGGTGCCGTTGCGGCCGCCGTGGGTAAACACCTCCCAGCGCTGCGGCTGGCTGTCCGGCACGCGCCGGGCGTCGATGGCCACCACAATGCACTGGCTGCCAAAGCGTTCGGCGGCCTCACGGACAAAATCCGGCCGATGCACGGCGGCGGTATTGATGGACACCTTGTCAGCGCCGGCATTGAGCAGATTGCGAATGTCGGCGATCTCGCGCACGCCGCCGCCGACGGTCAGCGGCATGAAAACGCATTCGGCGGTCCGCGCCACCACATCGAGAATGATACCGCGCTTGTCGCTGGAAGCGGTGATATCGAGAAAGGTCAGCTCGTCGGCGCCCTGGGCGTCGTAGGCCATGGCCGCCTCCACCGGATCACCGGCATCGCGCAGACCGACAAACTGAACACCCTTGACCACGCGGCCATCCTTGACATCCAGGCAGGGGATGATGCGACGGGTCAGCATCGGGCCGCTCCGGCGGTCGCGCTGCGGGTCAGGGCGATGGCCTGGCGCAGATCGAGGGCACCGCTGTAGATGGCCTTGCCGGTAATGGCGCCACAGACGCCGCGCGCCTCCAGCGGCAGCAGATTTTCAATATCACGCAGGCTGGAGATACCGCCCGAGGCGATGACCGGAATGCGAATGGCATCGGCCAGGGCCGCAGTCGCCTCCAGATTCGGCCCCTGCATCATGCCGTCGCGGGCGATATCGGTGTAGATGATGGCCTCAACGCCCAGCCCTTCCATCTCACGGGCCAGCTCGGTGGCGCGTTTTTCCGTCACATCGGCCCAGCCGCGCACGGCCACCAGGCCCTCCTTGGCGTCGATACCCACCACAATGCGGCCGGGGAACAGCCGGCAGGCCTCGGCCACCAGGGCGGGATTCTCCTTGGCCACGGTGCCGAGAATCACCCGGGTGACCCCCAGGCGCAGATAGGCTTCGATGGTTTCGAGATCGCGGATACCGCCGCCCAGTTGAGTCGGAATCTGCAGCGCGGCAACAATGGCGGCAATGGCGTTGCGGTTTTTCGGCACACCGGCGAAGGCACCATCGAGATCGACAAGATGCAGCAGTTCCGCCCCCTGCTCCTGCCAGCTGCGCGCCTGAGCCGCCGGATCGTCGTTATAGACGGTGTCCTTGTCCATCAGGCCCTGTTCCAGCCGCACACAGCAGCCACCCTTGAGATCAATCGCGGGAATCACCAGCATTTAAAGTTCTCCAAAGTTCTGCAGAATGCGCAAACCCACCGCCTGGCTCTTTTCCGGGTGGAACTGCGTCGCCATCAGATTGTCGCGCCACAGGGCGGAACAGAATTCCACACCGTAATCGGTGGTGGTCAGCACCGCCGCCGGATCGTGCGGCGCCACATAATAGGAATGGACGAAATAGACGTAGCTGCCGTCGGCCACGCCCTTGAGCAGCGGGCAGTCGCGCTGGAGCCGCAGCCGGTTCCAGCCCATGTGCGGCACCTTGAGAGCGGCGCCGTCCTGCCGCAGGTCGGCGGGAAAACGCACCACCTCGCCGGCGATCAGCCCCAGGCCCTCATGGCAGCCGAATTCGCTGCTCCGGCTCAGCAACACCTGCATCCCCAGGCAGATGCCAAGGAAAGGCCGGCCACTGGCAACATGCTGGCGGATCGGGTCGATGAAGCCGCCCTGGCGCAGCTGCGCCATGCAATCACGGAAGGCGCCGACGCCGGGCAGCACCAGCCGCTCGGCCCGTTCGATGGCGCGCGGATCGGCGCTGACGCTGGCGCTGAAACCCAGATGCTCGAAGGCCTTCTGCACGCTGCGCAGATTGCCCATGCCGTAATCGACAATGGTGATCATGTCCTACTCCAGCCGGCCCTTGGTGGACAGCACCCCCTGGATACGCGGATCGAAGCCCGTCGCCGCGTCCAGGGCGCGGCCCAGGCCCTTGAAAATGGCCTCGATGATGTGGTGCAGATTGCGGCCGTAGGCCAGGTTGACATGCAGGTTGACGCCGGCATGGTTGCAGAACGCCACCAGAAACTCCTCCACCAGTTCGATATCGAAGGTGCCGACCTTGGCCTTGGGCAGCTCAACGTTATAGACCAGATAAGGCCGGCCGGAGAAATCGAGCACCAGCTCGGCCAGGGCCTCATGCATCGGCAACTGACACTGGCCATAGCGGCGGATGCCCTTTTTATCGCCCAGCGCCTGGCGGAAGGCCTCACCCAGACAGATGCCGAGATCCTCCACCGTGTGATGATCATCGACGGCGGTATCGCCGCTGGCGCGCACCTGCAGATCGAAAAAGCCGTGACCGGCCAGCAGGCACAGCATGTGGTCCATGAAAGGCACACCGGTGACGATATCGGCCTGGCCGCTGCCGTCGAGACGGAGACTCAGTTCAATACGGGTTTCCGCCGTCTGGCGTTCGATCCGGGCGCAGCGTTGTGTTGCCATGGGGCCTCCTCAGGCGTTGAGATCATCCAGCCGCAGCTGCACCGAGCGGCCATGGGCGTCGAGCCCTTCCAGCCCGGCGATGCGCACCGTCTGCGGCCCCAGCCGCTTCAGGCCGGCGGCGCTGCAGCAGATCAGGCTCGATTTCTTGACAAAGTCATCCAGCGACAGCGGCGAGAAAAACCGCGCCGTGCCGCCTGTCGGCAGGGTGTGGTTGGGACCGGCCAGATAGTCACCCAGCGCCTCGGGCGTGTGATGGCCCATGAAGATGGCGCCGGCATGGCGCACCTGCGGCAGCAGGGCGAAGGGCTCGGCCACGGCCAGTTCCAGATGTTCCGTCGCGATGCGGTTGCAGAAATCCAGCGCCTGGGTCAGGTCAGCGGCCACGATGATGGCGCCAAACTGTTCGATGGCGCTGCGGGCGATGGCCTGGCGCGGCAGTTCGTTCAGCTGACGCGCGACCTCGGCCTGCACCTGCGTGGCCATGGCGGCACAGGTGGTGACCAGCACCGCCGAGGCCAACTCGTCATGCTCGGCCTGCGACAGCAGATCGGCCGCCAGATGGCGCGGATTGCCGCTGCCATCGTTGACGATGAGAATCTCGCTCGGTCCGGCGATCATGTCGATATCGACCCGGCCAAACAGCTGTTTCTTGGCCGTGGCGACGTAGATATTGCCCGGCCCGGTGATCTTGTCGACCTTCGGCACCGTCGCGGTACCATAGGCCAGCGCCGCCACCGCCTGGGCGCCGCCGATGCGGAAGATGCGCTGCACGCCGGCAAGGCGAGCCGCCGCCAGCACATGGGGATTGACCTCGCCGCCCGGCATGGGCACCACCATGATGATCTCTTTCACACCGGCCACCCGCGCCGGAATGGCGTTCATCAGCACCGACGAGGGATAGGCCGCCTTGCCGCCGGGCACATAGATGCCGACACGATCGAGCGGCCGGACCAGCTGACCCAGCAGAATGTCGTCCTCGTCGGTGGACAGCCAGGTTTCCTGCTTCTGACGGCGGTGGTAAGCGGCGATGCGGTCGGCGGCCAGCTGCAGCGCCGCCAGATCCTCCGCCGTCACCCGGGCGACGGCGGCATCGATCTCGGCCGCACGGACCTCCAGCCCGCCGGCCGTCAGATCGAGGCGGTCAAACTGGCGGGTATAGTCACAGACGGCGGCATCGCCGCGCTCGCGCACGGCGCGCAGGATCTCCCGCACCGTCGCCTCGACACCAGCCGGCATGGCTTCGGCCCGCTGTTCGATGCGGGCGAAACGGGCGGCGAAATCCTCAGCGGAAAAACGCAGAATCGGAATCATGGCGCTCCTTGTGGCTGAGCGGCCGGCCGGGATCGCGGCGGCCGCGCCGGATTCAGGGCGAAATGCGCGCCTCGTCGCCGATGACCCCTTCAAGGGCATCGATGATGCGGCGGATGCGCGCGTGTTTGGTCTTCAGGCTGGCGCGGTTGACGATCAGCCGGGTGGTGATCTCGGCGATGGTTTCAACCTCGACCATGCCGTTATCGCGCAGGGTGGCGCCGGTGGACACCAGATCGACAATGCGTTCGGACAGACCCACCAGCGGCGCCAGTTCGATGGAGCCATACAGCTTGATCAGCTCCACCTGGATGCCCCTGGCGGCGAAATAGCGCTCGGTGACATTGGGATACTTGGTGGCCACGCGAATGTTCGACCAGCTGCCCGGATCATCGTTCTGGCGCAGGGCCTTGGGCTCGGCCACCACCAGCCGGCAGTAACCGAACTTCAGGTCAAGCGGCTCGTAGAGATCCTTGTTCTGCTCCAGCAGGGTGTCCTTGCCGACCACGCCGATATCGGCACAGCCATATTCGACATAGGTCGGCACGTCCGTGGCACGCACGGCCATGAAGCGGTAACCATCGGCGGCATTCTCGAACACCAGCTTGCGGTTGCCGCCGTCCATTTCCGGGCAGGTAATGCCGATCTGGCCGAACAGGGCCATCGAATCCTGCATGATACGGCCCTTGGGCAGGGCGAAGGTGATGAAATCGCTCATGGGTCTCCTTGTCAGGGCGCCGGTGGCGCCGGAGCATCAGTCCGCCGGCAACCGTTCGATATCGGCGCCGAGCTGGCGCAGCTTGTCCTCCAGCCGCTCGTAACCGCGATCCAGATGGTAGATACGCGACACCTCGGTGGTATTGCCGGCCGCCAGGCCCGCCAGCACCAGACAGGCGCTGGCGCGCAGATCGGTGGCCATCACCGGCGCACCGAGCAGTTCCGGCACGCCCTCGATCAGCGCCTGGCGGCCATCGATGCGAATCCGCGCCCCCAGTCGCTGCAGCTCGCAGACGTGCATGAAACGGTTCTCGAACACGTTCTCAGTGATGACGCTGGCGCCCTGGGCACGTACCAGCAGCGCCATGAACTGGGCCTGCATGTCCGTCGGGAAGGCCGGATAGGGCCCGGTGCGAATCTGCAGCGGCGCCAGCACGTCCGGCCCCTGCACGGCGATGCCGTCCGGCCGACAGTCTACCAGCGCACCGCACTGACGCAACTTGCTCAGCACCGCGTCGAGGCAGGCGGGCTCGGCTCCCTGCACCAGCACCTCGCCACCGGTCATGGCCGCCGCCACCAGAAAGGTGCCAGCCTCGATGCGGTCAGCCATCACCCGATGGCGCATGGGCTGCAGACGGGTGACGCCATCGATGCGGATGGTATCGCTGCCGGCGCCCTCGATGCGGGCGCCCATCTGCGTCAGGGCCGCCGCCAGATCGACAATCTCCGGTTCACAAGCGGCGTTCTCGATCACCGTGTGACCCTCGGCCAGGGTCGCCGCCATCAGCAGGTTTTCGGTTCCGCCGACGGTGGGAATATCCAGATAGATCCGCGCCCCACGCAGCCGGTCGGCGCGGGCCTCGACATAGCCGTGATCAAGGCGGATCTCGGCGCCCAGGGCTTCGAGGCCCTTCAGGTGCAGATCGATAGGCCGGGCGCCAATGGCGCAGCCGCCCGGCAGACTGACACGGGCATAGCCCAGCCGTGCCAGCAGCGGCCCCAGCACCAGCACCGAGGCCCGCATGGTACGCACCAGCTCGTAGGGTGCCTCGGCGTTTTCAATGGCATCGGCGTTGAGTTCGATCCGGTGGCCATCCTGCCGACTGCGCACCCCCAGCAGGCCGAGCAATTCCAGGGTGGTACGGATGTCGCGTAGCTGCGGCACGTTATCCAGCTGGTGGTTGCCCGGCGCCAGCAGACAGGCGCACAACAGCGGCAGGGCGGCGTTTTTGGCGCCACTGACCGTAACCGTGCCGCGCAGGGGGCGGCCACCACGAATGCGAATCTTGTCCACCGGATCAGGCTCCGTCAGGTTCTAGGGATAACAGAAGGCTGAAAAAACCCCGGCCGGGTTTTTTCAACGACGCCCAGCCCTGGGCGTTACAGGCGGTTTTGCAACCGCCAGATCAAGAACGGCAACCGCCGACCACGCGCACCAGACCACCGTAGTCGCGCCGCTGATAAATCCGGCTCAGGCCGGCCGCCGCCAGCAGCGCGGCCACCGCCTCGGCCTGACCGTCGCCCACCTCGAGCAGCAGCCAGCCGCCGGCAACGAGTCGTTGCGGTGCCTGGGCCGCCAGCGCACGATAGGCATCAAGGCCATCGGGGCCGCCGTCGAGGGCCAGGCGGGGTTCGTGCGCGGCCACCTCGGGCATCAGACCATCGAGCTCGGTCCGGGCGATATAGGGCGGATTGGCCAGCAGCAGCCGGTAGGGGCCGCCGTCGAGCCGATACAGGTCGCCACGCCGCAGCCGCACCCGCTCGGTCAGATGGTTGCGCGCGACATTGGCCCGGGCCAGCTCGAGCGCCGCCTCACTGACATCAAGGGCCTCGACCTCTTGGCCGCTGGCGTGGGCCACGGCAATGGCAATGGCGCCACTGCCGGTACCGATATCAAGAACGGGGCCGGACTGCTCCTGCAGACGGGCCAGCGCCTCTTCCACCAGCACCTCGGTGTCGGCGCGCGGAATCAGCACCGCCGGTGAGACCTGCAACGGCAGCGACCAGAACTCGGTCTCGCCCAGGATATACTGCAAGGGCTCGCGGGCGGCCCGCCGCTTCACCAGCGGCCGGATGCGATCGAGTTCATCCGCCTGCAACGGCTGGTCGTAACACAGGTAAAGACCGACGCGATCCTTGGCCAGAGCAGCGCCCAGCAGACATTCGGCATCGTGCCGCGCGGCGCTGATGCCCTTGTCACTGAAGTAATCGGTGAGCCAGCGCAGCAGACCCAGCACCGTCCAGCCCTGCTGCATCAGCCCTCCTGCCGGGCCATCTGCTCGGCCTGGTAGTGGGTGGTCAGGGCATCGATGATTTCGTCCAGATCGCCCTGCATGATGGCTTCGAGACGATACAGCGTCAGGCCGATACGGTGATCGGTGCAGCGGCCCTGGGGGAAATTGTAGGTGCGGATGCGCTCGCTGCGGTCGCCGCTGCCCACCTGACTTTTGCGGTCGGCGGCCATCTGGGCGGTCTGCTGCGCCTGCATGGCGTCGAGAATGCGCGAACGCAGCACCTTCATGGCCTTGGCCTTGTTCTTGTGCTGCGACTTTTCTTCCTGGCAGGCCACCACCACCCCGGTCGGGATATGGGTGATACGCACCGCCGATTCGGTCTTGTTGACGTGCTGGCCACCGCTGCCGGAGGCGCGGTAGAGATCGACCCGCAGATCGGCCGGGTCGATCTCCAGATCGACCTCCTCGGCCTCGGGCAACACCGCCACGGTACAGGCGGAGGTGTGGATACGGCCCTGGGCCTCGGTTTCGGGCACGCGCTGCACCCGGTGGGTACCGCTTTCATACTTCAGCCGCGAGTAGACGTTCTGGCCGCTGACCACGGCAATGACCTCCTTGAAGCCGCCGACACCGGCCTCGGAGGCGCTGAGGATTTCCACCTTCCAGCGCTGGCGGTCGGCATAGCGGCAGTAGGCGCGAAACAGATCGGCGGCAAAGAGGGCCGCCTCGTCCCCACCGGTGCCGGCGCGGATCTCCAGCACGATGTTCTTGCCATCATTGGGATCACGCGGCAGCATCAGCTGGCGCAACAACTGCTCCTGCTCCTGTTGCTGGCTTTCCAGCTCGGCCAGTTCGGCGCGGGCCAGCTCACGCAGATCGGCATCGCCATCGCGCAGCAGCTCCTCGTTGTCGGCCCGCTGCTGCCGCAGCCGACAGTAGCGGGTGTAGGTCGCCACCAGTTCGGCCAGTTCGGCATGCTCGCGCGTCAGGGCGCGAAAGCGCTCCTGGTCGGCCAGCACGGCCGGATCGGACAATAACCCTTCAATTTCATGGAAGCGGTCCACCACCGCCTCAAGCTTGTCAAACATGCATCTCCCCAGCGCGGTTCAGGATCGGGCGGGCGGGTTCGGTGGCGCGGCCAGTTCGGTCCGCACCTGTTCGGCCGCACCGCAGCAGAAGGCCCCTTCGGGGCAGGGTCCGCGCAGGCAGCCGGGCCCGGCGGTTTCAAACAGCAGCGGCGCAGCCTCGCGGCAGGCGTGCAGCATGGCAATGGCCAGGGCGCGGATCTCCCACTGCGCCCGGCGGCAGCAGCGCAGGCTGAAAAAATGATGCAACTCGCGGGCGTTCATCGTCATCACCAGCCGTGTCGGCGCCGCGTTGGGCAGCACGAAGCGGGCATCCTCGGCCGGGATGCCGGCCGAGAGCAGGTCGCGGTAGAGCTGCTGCACATCCGCCAGGGTCTGGCGGTAACGCGCCAGCAACTCGGGCCGCTCGCGCAGGCTGGGCGGCTCGACAACGGCCAGTTCGTCCTTGAATGCCACATAGCGCTGGCTCTGCTGCGAATAGGAGGCCAGCCGATGACGCACCAGCTGATGGGAGCAGGCGCGGCTGATGTCCTCAACGGCAAAACTGAAACTGACATGTTCCAGCACGGAAAAATGACCAAGGGCGAGCACCTTGCGGATCAGCCGGGCGGCATCGGCGGTGTCGGCCGCCAGCAGACTGGCGATACCGCTGGCGCTGTAGCACAACCGCGCCGCGGCAGCGACGAGTTTTTCCGGCTCGGGCGTATGGCTGAGCAGTTGTACCTGCATGGTCAGTTCCGGAGAAAAGCGGGGATTTTTGAACGTGAAACAGCCGCAGGAGCCATCACAGGCTCCTGCGGCTGAACGACAGCACGATCCCGGGCGGACAGAGGGTTACTTGTCGCCCTTGGCGTAACGCTTGCGGAAGCGCTCGATGCGGCCGGCGGTATCCAGCAGCTTCTGGGTGCCGGTGTAGAACGGATGACAGGCCGAGCAGATCTCGGTGACCAGCTCGCCGGTCTTGGTGGAACGGGTCTCGAAGCTGTTACCGCAGTGGCACTTGACGGTAACGGCGTCGTATTTGGGATGGATACCTTCTTTCATGGCATGATCTCCTTGGCGCCTGGCTTCTGTACAGGCTGATGAGGCGTGGAAACTTCCCCAGCGGGGAAAAGGACTTGTGATAGTACAGGGTCGAATGGGCCGCTGGCAAGCGGTTTTTTTGCCCTACTGGTTCATCGAGTCGAGAAATTCCTGGTTGTTGTCCGTCTCCAGCAGCTTCTCGCGCAGAAACTCCATGCTGTCGACCACGTTCATGGTGCTGAGCACCTTGCGCAGCAGCCACATGCGCTGCAGGGTGGTGGAATCCTGCAGCAGCTCCTCGCGCCGGGTGCCCGACTTGTTGATATCGATGGCCGGGAAGGTGCGCTTGTCCACCAGCCGGCGGTCCAGCACCAGTTCCATGTTGCCGGTGCCCTTGAACTCCTCGAAGATCACCTCGTCCATCTTGCTGCCGGTGTCGATCAGGGCAGTGGCGATGATGGTCAGGCTGCCGCCCTCCTCCACGTTGCGCGCCGCGCCGAAAAAGCGCTTGGGCTTGTGCAGGGCATTGGAATCGACACCACCGGAGAGAATCTTGCCCGACGGCGGCACCACGGTGTTGTAGGCGCGCGCCAGCCGGGTGATGGAATCGAGCAGAATCACCACGTCGCGCTTGTGCTCGACCAGCCGCTTGGCCTTCTGGATCACCATCTCGGCCACCTGCACGTGACGGGTGGCCGGCTCGTCGAAGGTTGACGACACCACCTCGCCCTGCACATGGCGCTGCATGTCGGTCACCTCCTCGGGCCGCTCGTCGATCAGCAGGACGATGAGATAGGCTTCGGGGTGGTTGGTGGAAATGGAATTGGCCAGGTTCTGCAGCAGCACCGTCTTGCCGGTGCGCGGCGGCGCGACAATCAGGCCACGCTGGCCCTTGCCGATGGGCGAGACCAGATCGATAACGCGCATGGCGATGTTGTCGTTGGTGGTTTCAAGCTTGAGCCACTGCTGCGGATGCAGCGGCGTGAGGTTGTCGAACAGGGTCTTGCGCCGGGCCACGGCGGGATCTTCAAAGTTGATCTCCGACACCTTGAGCAGGGCGAAATAACGCTCGCCCTCCTTGGGTGGACGGATCTGGCCGGAGATGGTGTCACCGGTGCGCAGGTTGAAGCGGCGGATTTGCGACGGCGATACATAGATATCGTCCGGCCCCGGCAGATAGTTGGCATCGGGCGCGCGCAGAAAGCCGAAGCCGTCGGGCAGAATCTCCAGCACGCCTTCGCCGAAGATCGCGCCTTTCTGGGCCGCGGTGGCGCTGAGGATGGCGAAGATGATGTCCTGCTTGCGCATGCCGGCGACGCCCTCGATCTTCAGGTCGTTGCCGATCTCCGTCAGTTCGGTGATCTTCTTGGCCTTGAGGTCTTTCAGGTGCATGGACGCATTGTCGTCGTCCAGTATGGCGGCCTTGGCGGTCTTGCTGTCGGATTTTTTCATGGTCTCGGGCGCGGGCACCGCCACCGGCCGGCGACAGAACGCACCGAGGCAACGGGCTTGCTGGGGATAGGGGTCAGGGTCTGTGCGGGATGTAAATCCTACGGGGCCAACGGGGGATGATTCGGGGATGGCGCGTTCGAACAGGGTGGGCAACCGGCGTTGCGGGCTGCCCGAATGTCCCTTTGTCTACATGCTTTGCCAGGCCTTGTCAATCGGATAAATCGTCACCGCCGCCGAGGGCGCCCCGGCCAGGGGCGCGCCGCCAGACCGCTGAGGGCACCATTCTAGCCGCCGCTGCGATGGCGCACGATGACACCGTCAACCAGATAAACCACGTCTTCGGCGATATGCACCGACAGATCGGCAATCCGCTCCAGATGGCGTGAAACCGCCAGCCACAGCAGCATCGGCTGCAGCAGGCTGTTGTCCTGCAGGATGCACTGCTTGACCTGGCTGTAGGTCTGGCGGTGCATGACATCGATGGCGTCATCGGCCCGGATCACCGCCCGCGCCCGCTCGGCATTGAGATTGACCAGCGCCTCCAGACTCTCCTTGAGCATGTGCAGCACCTTGCGCCCCATGGTCGGGCAGTCGAAGGGCGGCTCGACCCGCTTATCCTCGGCAAAGGCCAATGTCCGCCGGGCAATGTTGACCGCCACGTCGGCCATGCGCTCAAGATCGCTGTTGATCTTGATGATCGAGACGATAAAGCGCAGATCGGTGGCCACCGGCTGGTGCAGCGCCAGCACCTTCAGGCAGTTTTCCTCCAGTTCGACCTCGCTCAGATTGACCTGTTTATCCTGCGCCACCACGGCATTGGCCAGATCGATATCGCCACGCTCCAGCGCCTGAATGGCGCGCTGCACGCTATCCTCCACCAGCGCGCTCTGGGTAAGAATCTGGCGCTTGAGGGCCGCCAATTCCTGTTGCAAATGTACTGCCATAAGCCTTGCGCTCCTTTCTGCCGGCCACTCGCCCGCCGTGCCGCCCTGCCGGTTCGGGACAGCGCCGTGGCGTTTCTAGCCGAAACGGCCGGTGATATAGTCCTCGGTCTGCTGGTGGCGCGGCTTGACGAACAGCTTGCTGGTCTTATCGAACTCGATCAGCAGGCCTTCGAACAAAAAGGCCGTGTAGTCCGACACCCGCGCCGCCTGCTGCATGTTGTGGGTGACGATGATGATGGTGAACTGGTCGCGCAACTCCTTGATCAGATCCTCCACCCGCGCCGTCGACTTGGGATCGAGGGCGCTGCAGGGTTCGTCCATCAGAATCACCTCGGGATTGACGGCGATGGCGCGGGCGATGCAGAGACGCTGCATCTGGCCGCCCGACATGCCGAGAGCCGATTCGTGCAGGCGGTCCTTGACCTCGTCCCACAGGGCCGCGCCCCTCAGGCTGCGTTCGACGGTTTCATCGAGCAGATGCTTGTCGTTGATGCCGGCAATGCGCAGGCCGTAGATCACGTTTTCGTAGATCGACTTGGGAAATGGGTTCGACTTCTGGAACACCATGCCCACCCGGCGGCGCAATTCGATGACATCGAGCTCGCCGGAGTTGATCTCGGTACCATCGAGGCGGATGCTGCCCTCCATGCGGGCCACGTCCACCAGATCGTTCATGCGGTTGAGACAGCGCAGAAAGGTCGACTTGCCACAGCCCGACGGCCCGATCAGCGCCGTCACCTGGCGGCGCGGAAAGGTCAGATTCAGGTCGAACAGCGCCTGGGAATTGCCGTAATAGAAATTGAGGTGGGCGACATCGATGATGATATCGCTCAGCGGATCGGTTGCCGTCATGCACTCCTCCCGCGGCACGCCTAAAAGGTGCCGAATGTGTATTTCTTCTTCATCCGGTTGCGCAGCCGGATGGCCAGCCCGCTCATCAGCAGCACAATCAGCACCAGCAGCAGCGTGGTGACAAACACCATCGGCCGGGCCGCCTCGACATTGGGCGACTGAAAACCAATGTCATAGATATGAAAGCCCAGGTGCATGAACTTGCGCTCAAGGTGAAAAAAGGGAAACTGGCCGTCCAGCGGCAGCGCCGGCGCCAGCTTGACCACGCCGGTGATCATCAGCGGCGCCACCTCGCCAGCGGCGCGCGCCATGGACAGGATCAGCCCGGTCATGATGCCGGGCGAGGCCATCGGCAGCAGGATGCGGGTCAGGGTCTGAAAGCGGGTTGATCCCAGCGCCAGCGAGCCCTCGCGGATACCCGCCGGAATGGCGCCAAGGGCCTCTTCGGTGGTAACGATCACCACCGGCACGGTCAGCAGCGCCAGGGTCAGACTGGCCCACAGCAGACCGCCGGTACCAAAGGTCGGTGTCGGCAGAGCCTCGGGAAAAAACAGCGCATCGATGCTGCCGCCCACGCCATAGACAAAAAACCCCAGGCCGAAGATGCCATAGACAATGGAAGGTATCCCGGCCAGATTGTTGACGGCGATGCGCACCAGCCGCACCGTCAGGCCGTCACGGGCATACTCGCGCAGATAGATGGCGGCGATTACCCCCAGCGGGAACGAGAACAGGCTCATGACGAAGATCAGCAGCACGGTGCCGAAGATGGCCGGGAACAGTCCCCCTTCGGTGTTGGATTCACGCGGTTCACCGCTGAACAGCTCCCACAACTTCGACAGATAGACCCCGGCCCGCTCGAACAGATTGAGCGCATTGGGCTGATAGCACCGCACGATATGGGCCAGTTCGATGGTCGCCGGGCGACCATTGGCATCGGTGAAACGGGCCACATAGCCGGCCAGCTGCGAGCGCCGGTCACGCTGTTCGGCCGCCACCTGACGAAACTGTTCGCGCACAGCCTCCATCCGCTCGCCGAGCTGGCGCCGGCGCGGATCGGTTTCGGCCACGGCCTGATAGTCGAGCTGGCGCTGGCGGCGCTGCAGCTGCTCCAGGGTGCGGCTGGTGGCGGTCACCCGCGCGGTCACCGCATCGAGCTGCTGCTGCAGCTGTTCGACCTGGCGCCGGACGTTCTGCAGAACCGGCCACAGCTGAGCCAGTTCAGCCGCAGCCCGCGCCGCGCCCGCGCTGCCGAAACGCTGCTGCGGCGTCTCCACCTGCTGCAGATAGCCATAGAAGTTGCCGTATTCCAGCCGCTCAACCGTAACGGCGGTCTCAGGCCGTGACTGGCCGACCACCTGGCGCTCGTCGATCCAGCGAAAATCCAGGCCATAGAGATCGCGGTTACCGATCTTCAGCTGCAGCCGCTCGGCATCGCCAGCCAGCACCGGCTCGCGCTTGAGCACCTCGCCGAGCACGGCCGCGCCATCGGCCAATTCCAGTTGGGTCAACCGCTTGGGCCAGAAGGTGCCCAGGCCATTGACCAGAATCACCCCGATCAGGGTCAGGCCGATCAACAGTGTGGTGGTCAGGGCCGCTGCCGTCAGCCACACCTGCGGCTCGCCCCGTGCGATAAACTGTTTCATAACACCTCGTTACCTGCGATGGAAATCGCGTCGACCAGCACCATCAGAAGCGGCCATAGCGCCGCCGCAGCCGCTGGCGCACCAGCTCGGCGACGGTGTTGAGAACAAAGGTCAGCAGGAACAGCAGCACCGCCGAGAGAAACAGCACCCGGTAGAGGGTGCCGCCGTGAGGCGCCTCGGGAATCTCGACGGCGATGTTGGCCGACAGCGGCCGCATGCCGTTGAACAGGCTCAGATCCATGATCGGCGTGTTGCCCGTGGCCATCAGCACGATCATGGTCTCGCCGACGGCCCGGCCCAGACCGATCATCACCGCGGCAAAGATGCCTGGACTGGCCGAGGGCAGCACCACCCGCCAGACGGTCTGCCAGCGGCTGGCGCCCAGGGCCAGCGAGGCGGCCCGCAGACTGGTCGGCACATTCGACAGGGAATCCTCCGCCATGGTGAAGATGATCGGGATCACCGCGAAACCCAGCGCGAAGGAGATCACAATGCTGTTGCGGGCGTCGTAACGCAGTCCGGCCTGTTCGAACAACCACTGCTTGAAGTTGCCGCCAAACAGCCAGCCTTCCAGCAGCGGCCCCAGCTGCAGGGCCACCGCCACCGCCAGAACCAGCAAGGGCGCCAGCACCAGAAATTCGTGACCGCACTCGATATGGCGCGCCCAGTGCTGGCGCCGCAGCCCCTGCCAGGCCAGCAGCAACAGCACGAAAAACAGCGGTATCAGCAGCACCGCCAGCACAAAGCCGACAAACTGGCGTTCCAGCAGGGGCGCGAACCAGAGCGCGGCCAGAAAACCGATGATGACCGACGGCACCGCCGCCATGATCTCGACCGACGGCTTGATCAGCTCGCGCAGCCGGTGGCTGCCGAACTGGCTGGTGTAAAGCGCCCCCAGCAAGGCCAGCGGCACGGCGAAGATCATGGCGTAGAAGGTGCCCTTGAAGGTGCCGAAGATCAGCGGTGTCAGGCTCAGCTTTTCCTCGAAATCATCACTGGCGGCCGACGATTGCCAGACCCAGGCCGGCTCGCTGTAGTTTTCGTACCAGACCCGGCCGAAAAGCGCTTTGAAACTGGCCTGCGGATGCGGATTGTCCAGCTGCCACAGGCGCACCCGGCCATCGGCCTGCAAGGCCAGCAGGGCATTGCCACGCGGTGCCAGCTGGGCCTGCACCAGCGGCATGCCCGCCTGCAATGACAGCAGATGCCGCTCGCTGGTCGAGTAATCCAGGTGCATTACCCCGCGATCATCAAGGCTCAGCAGGGTGCGGTCGCGCGGCGACGGCACCAACTGGCGAACGGGGCCGTCATGACGCGACAGATCGCGAATATGGCCCAGATGCCGCTGACCCTGTTCCTCCGACGGCACCGCAAACCAGACGCTGACCTGGCCGCTGGCGTCGCCCACCGCCAGCGCGGTATCGCCCTGCAGCAAGGCCAACGCCGTGATGGCGCGGCCATCGGCAAAGGCCTGAATCTTGTCGAGCAGTTGCGGCGGCTGCTCGCCCTGCAGGCGCCAGCGCAGCAACGCGCCCCGTTCGGTGCCGGCATAGAGCAGCGCGCCCTGGCGGTCGAGAGCCAGGCAGCTGAGCCGGTCGGGATGAACCTGGGCGAGACGGTGCGCCACCTGCTGCAGCCGTTCCTCGCCCAGCAGACTGCGCTGGCGCAACTGCTGGTCCACCAGCAGGTCACCGTTGGCCTCCAGCCGAGCCAGCACCGCACCGCTTTCACTGTTGGCCGCCGCCAGCGGGCCAGCAACCGCAGGATCGGCTGGCGCCTCGAACCGCGCCAGGGTCGTCAGCCGTACACGAGTCTGACGCCGGGCCTGCGCGTCATGGTGCTGACTGAACCCCAGCTGTTCCAGGGTCACCAGGCCCGAACGCCACTGCAGCAGATAACCATGCTCACGCTCGGACACCAGCGGCTGCGCCCGCTGCACCACATCCTGCGCGTCCTGGCCGTTGGCCGTCAGCTGCTCGCGCAGGCTGCCGTCGGTCAGGTCGTGGAGGCTGAAGTGGCCGGCACCATCAATGACATAGGCCAGCGCGACATACTCATCGACACCGGCGGCCAGCACGGGCGCCAACGTCTGGGGCCGCACAGCCGACAGCTCGGTGGCCCGCGGCTGGGAGAACAGCGGCAGAGCCTCACGCCCGATCAGCAGCAGAATCAGCACCACGCTGGCAATCACCAGCATACCGCCCGAGCGAATGGTCAGCGCCGCGATGCGGTCGTTGCGCCTTATCTTGCGCAGGATGTTCTTGTCCATGCCTCACCGCCTGAAAAACGCGACAGCCGGCCACCAAGCCGGGCTGTCAGACAAACAGGTCCAGCCACGCGGGCTGGACCTGTCGGACAGCGGGGTGTTCGCGCGGAACACCCGGGGCCAGGGCCCCTAGTTGAGCAGTGCCTGCTGCTTGGCGGCCACATCAGCCGGCAGCGGCAGATAACCGTCCTTCACCACGATCTGCTGACCTTCCTTCGACAGCACGAACTTGATGAATTCGGCGGTCAACAGCGGCAGCGGCTCGCCCGGCTTCTTGGCGACGTAAAGGTAGAGCATGCGGCCCAGCGGATAGCTGCCATTGAGCACGTTTTCATAGGTCGGCGCATAGGCGGTGGCGCCATCCTTCTGGGCCAGGGCAATGGCCTTGACACCCGAGGTCTTGTAGCCGATACCCGAATAACCAATGGCGCCAAGATCCTCGGTCACCGACTGCACCACCGAGGCCGAACCCGGCTGTTCCTTGACGGTGTCCTTGTAATCCCCCTTGAACAAGGCATTTTCCTTGAAGAAGCCGTAGGTGCCGGAAGCCGAGTTGCGGCCATACATGCTGATCGGCAGATCGGCGAACTTGCCGCCAAGACCCAGCTGGCCCCAGGTCAGCAGGTCTTCCTTGGCACCACCGATGCGGTTACGCGAAAAGATGGCATCGACCTGCTGCAGCGACAGCGACTCGATGGGGTTGTCCTTGTTGACAAACACGCCCAGAGAGTCGAGCGCCACACCGATGGCGGTGGGCTTGAAGCCGTGACGGGCTTCAAACTGCTCGATCTCGCTCGACTTCATCGGCCGCGACATGGGACCGAGCTGGGCCGTGCCCTCGATCAGGGCCGGCGGCGCGGTGCTGGAGCCCTTGCCTTCGATCTGGATGTTGACGTTGGGATACTTGGCGCGAAACGACTCGGCCCAGTAGGTCATCAGGTTGTTGAGGGTGTCGGAGCCGATGCTGTTGAGATTGCCGCCGACGCCCTGGACGCGCTCGTAGCCAGGCAGCTTGGCATCCACCTCAAGATTGGCGGCCTGCAGCGGACTTGTCAGGGCCGCGGTTCCCGCCAGCAGCATCAGGCCGGCAATGCTTTTGCTCCAGAGTTTTTTCCCTGCCAGTTTCATGAACATTCTTCTCCTTGATCGTCGTGCCCATCGGCAAAGGCCATTTTTTGACCGCCGCCCACGCGCCGGCCAAACCTCTGCCCCTCATCACGACCTACTGTGCCGCCAGCCTGTTACGGTTCTGTTAGCGGCGCATGAGGAGCCCGCTAAAAAAAACGCCAGCACCGCGAAAAGGGTGCTGGCGTGCTGCTGGCAGTCAGGGCCTTGCTGACGCCCTGGGACGTTGCTGGTGATCGCATCGGCCGGGTCAGGCCAGTGGCAAGCGGATACTGAAGGTGCTGCCCTGCCCCGGCAGACTGCTGACCTGAATCTGGCCGCGATGAATCTGGACAATGTGCTTGACGATGGCCAGGCCCAGACCGCTGCCGCCGGCCTTGCGGCTGCGGGCCTTGTCGACCCGGTAGAAACGCTCGAACAGCCGCGGCAGATGCTCGGCCTCGATCCCGCAGCCCTCGTCCTGTACGGCAATGATCAGCTCGTTCTGCTCGGCCCGGCAGGACACCCGGATGCAACCGCCGGCACTGCTGTACTTGATGGCATTGTCGAGCAGGTTGGTCAGCGCCTGTTCCAGCAGGGGCGCGTTGATGGCAACACGCCAGTCACCGTCGCACTGCCGCTCGATCCGGATATCGTGCTGGCTCGCCTGCAGAACGCAATCGTTGATGGCCTCGGCCACCACCGGCGCCACCGGCGCCACCTCCAGCACGAAGCTGTGGCGTTCCTCGCCCTGCTCAATGCGCGACAGGCTCATCAGATCCTCGATAATGATCGACAGGCGCTCGACCTGCCGCTCGATAATCTGCAAAAAGCGTTCGGCCTCCTCGCGCCGGTCGAGGGCACCATCCTGCAGGGTTTCGACAAAGCCCTTGATGGCGGTGATGGGGGTTTTGAGTTCGTGCGACACATTGGCGACAAAATCGCGCCGCAGGGTTTCCAGCCGGCGCAGGCGGGTCATGTCGTTGAGCACCAGCAGGGCACCAATGACCTGGCCCTCCTGAGCCCGCAGCTGGGTACCGTGCAGTTGCAGGCACAGCTCTTCGCCGTCGGAAAACAGCAGCACATCCTTCTCCAGGGTGCTGTCCCGGTCGAGGGTCTGGCGCAGGGCGGCCAGCAGTTCGGCCTTGCGCACCACCTCGGCGGCGTTGCGGCCGCTGGCCGCTTCGGCATCGACCCCCAGCAGGCGCGCGGCCGCCCGGTTGATGCGCAGCAGGTTCTGCTGCGAATCCACCGCGATAACGCCCTCCACCATACTGGACAGCACCGCTTCCAGTTCATGGCGCTGCTTTTCGATGGTGGCGATACGCTCGCCCAGCTGGTGCGCCATGCTGTTGAGGGTCTGCGCCAGATCAACGATCTCGCTGGAACCGGACACCCGCAGCCGCTGCTGCAGGGCGCCTTCGGCATAACGCTGGGCCTCGCGCCGGATACGCTCCAGCGGCCGGCTGATCCGGCGTGACAGCCACAGGCACAGCAGCGCCATCAGCAGCGAAATCACCAGCCCGCCAGCCACGACGCGCCGGCGCAGCTCGGTCACACGCTCCTCGATGGCATCGATGGCCATGGCGGCACGCACCACCGCGACCACCTGGCCATCCTGCGCCACCGGCAGGGCCAGGTACATCATCTGCTGCTGAAGGGTGCGGCTGTAGCGCGTTGTCATGCCCTGTTCGCCCGCCAGGGCGGCACGCATCTCCGGCCGCTCGGCGTGATTTTCCATGCGCTGCGGTTCTTCCTGACTATCGCCGAGCACCTCGCCACCAGCGGCCATGACCGTCAGGCGCGTATCGGTCCGCTCGCCAGCTCGACGGCACAGCTGCTGAATACCGGTGAGATCGCCACGCCGCAGCTGATCCTCCACCTGCAGCACCACCAGGGCGGCGCGCGCCCGCAGGGAAACCACATGGTCCTGCAGCTGGTGTTCCTTGAGCACTGCCGTCACATACCAGACCCCCAGGGCCACGGCCAGCACGGTCAGACTGAGAAAGGCCGGATACATCTGCCACAGCAGGCGGCGGCTCGAACGGGGCGGCTTCATCGCAGGATTCCTTCGGGAAAAAAGGGCAGGTTGCGCAATGCGGCGCGCTGACGCAGGTCAAAGCGGCCAGCGGGCGGCAGCCACGCCGCTGTTGGTGCGTTGCTGCGCCACCAGAGGCTGTGGCCGGTCAGTCGCGGAAACGGTAACCGACGCCGCGCACGGTTTCGATGCAGTGGCCACAGGGGCCGAGTTTGCGCCGCAAGCCGACAATCTGCACATCCACGGCGCGATCGGTCACCGAATAATCCTCACCGCGCACGGCATTGACGATCTGGTAGCGGGTGAACACCCAGCCGGGCCGACTGGCCAGGAAATACAGCACCCGGAACTCGGTATAGGTCAGTTCGACCCGCTCGCCCTGTACCAGGACCTCGTTGCGGCCGGGGTGGATCGACAAGCCGTGGCGTTCTATGCAGACCGGCTCGGTCGCCGCGGAACTTTCGACCGGCTCGGTGTCACGCCGCAGCACCGCCTTGATGCGCGCCAGCAGCACCCGCGGACTGAACGGCTTGGTGACATAGTCGGCCGCGCCCAGCTCCAGCCCGGTGACGATATCGGCTTCCTCTCCCTTGGCCGTGATCATGATCACCGGCAGGCGGCGAGTGTCATCCTGGCTTTTCAGCCGGCGGCACACCTCCAGACCGTCCATCCCCGGCAGCATCAGATCGAGCAGCACCAGGTCAGGCTGCTGCTGGCGGGCCAGCGCCAACCCCTCCTCGCCGCAGGTAGCACTGAGCACGGCATAACCGGCGCGGCTGAGGTTGTAGTGAATCAGGGCGAGAATGTCTTCCTCGTCCTCGACAATCAAAATCGTTTCTTTATCGCTCATGGGCAGCCCTCGGTTGGCAACAGTTCATCGCCTTTTTCTGTCAGGATTCTGTGAGCCTTTGGTCAGAAGCTGGTCAGGCCGCCGCCTCGGGCCGGCGCTGCACCGCCAGCAGGGTCACGTCATCGGTCGGCGGCTGACCATGACCAAAGGCATGGACCACCTCCAGCAGGCGGTCGCACTGGCGCTGCAGCGGCAACTGACGACTGGCCTGCAGCACCTCCAGCAGTCGGTCGCGGCCGAACTGGACACCCCGGCCATTCTCATGCTCAAGAATGCCGTCGGTATACAGAAACAGCCGGTCACCCGGTTGCAGCTGGCAGCGCTCTTCCTCAAAGGGCACCAGCCCGCCAAGGCCAATGAGGGTACCATCGCAATCGAGAAAGCGGCTGCGGCCATCCGCCTGCAACAGCAGCGGCGGCGGGTGGGCGCCACTGGCATAACGCAGGGTACCGCTGGCGGGGTGCAGCAGCAGATAGCTGATGGTAAAAAAGGCGTCGAACCGCTCGAAGGGATATTCCTGATCCAACCGACTGAGCACCTCGGCAGGCGGCACCAGGCGGTAACCGTCCTGGCCGTCACGCTGCTTGACCAGGCGGCCGGTCTGGGGCGACAGCGCCTGAAAAAGCGACACCGTCACCATCGCCGCCGGCACGCCATGGCCGCTGACATCGAGCATGTACAGCGCCAGCCAGTCCTCGTCCAGCTGCATCAGGTTGAACAGATCGCCACCGACCGATTCGCAGGGCGAGAAGCAGCTGGCGAAAGCATAGTCCGGCAGATCGGGAAAACGAATCGGCATCAGGCTCTGCTGAATGGCCACCGCCGAGCGCAGGCTTTCGTGCAGTTTCTGTTCGCGCTCGAACAGGCGCCCCTGGGCCAGATCGCGCTCCATCTGCGCCTGCGCCCGCTGCAGCAGACTACGTACCAGCAGGCGCAGTACCGCCGGTGGCGCCAGCTGCGGCAGCACCAGCCAGTCGTCAGGCAGACCACCCGTGTGACACGCCTCCTCGGCCGCCAGGCAACACAGCAGGGTTGGCCGGCCACTGCACTCGCACCCCAGGCAGAAGGTGGCCCAGGCCGGCGCCGCGGGCAGCAGGCCATCCAGCAACACCAGCGCCGGCAGCCGCCGCAACAGGGCATCGGCCCGCGCTGGCGTATCGGCCCGCAACAGGCGGTAGTTCGACTTCAGCGCCTGATGCAACACCGCGCCCAGCTCTTCCCGCTCACTCACCAGCAGCAGCCAGTCGCTCATGTTCTACCTCCCCCCGCCGCTGCGCCAGCGGCCTGAGCTTTGACGCCTTCGAAAAAAAAAGGACTTCACCAGAAGTCGTCATCAGCGTTTCTTGCCAAAAGCCCCCAACGGCTTGCCCCAGCCCGGCAGCGAACGCGCCTGAAGGGTTTCAAACAGCGCCGCCATGTCGGCCTCTTCCAGACCACACTGACAGGCGCGCTTGTACAGCTCGTTGGCCGCCGCCGTCACCGCCAGCGGCACATGGTGCACATCGCCCAGCTGCACCGCCAGCCGCAGATCCTTCTGCATGTGCTTCAGCGGGAACTGCGGTGTCGCCGTGTCGGCCCGGCGAATCTTGTCGCCCTTGGCCTGAAAGATCGGCGCGGCCAGGGCGCCGGCAGCCAGAATCTCCAGAAATGCCTGACCATCAAGCCCGGCCGTCTGCACCAGGGTCAGGGCCTCGCAGAAGGCCGCCATCATGCCGCCCATCAGCATGTTGACCGCCAGCTTCATGCTTGACGCGGCCCCCACCTCGCCCAGATAAAGATGCTTCTTGCCCAACAGGGCCAGAAGATCCCCGATCTGGTGATACAGCGCCTCGTCACCCGCCGCCATGATGACCAGCTCGCCGGCCTGCGCCTGCGGCGTCGAGCCCGACACCGGCGCCTCCAGAAACAGGGCCCCGCGCGCCTGCACCGAAATACCGATCTTGCAGGCGGTCTCCGGGTCGATGGTCGACATCTCGACATAGGCCTTGCCCGGCCCCACGCCCTGAATCACCCCATGGGGTGAAAAACACACCGCCAACGCCGCCGCCGGATCGGCCAGCATCGAAAAGGTCACCTCCGCCGCCGCCACCACCTCCAGCGGCGTCGCCACCTGCCGCGCCCCGGCCTCCACCAGCGGCGCGCACTTGGCGCCATCGCGGTTCCACACGGTCAGGGGATAACCGGCCCTGAGCAGATTCAGGGCCATGGGCAGACCCATCAGGCCGGCGCCGATAAAACCAAGTTGGGGTTTCTCCGTGTTCATCTGTGCTCCTTCATCGGGGTTGTCGCCATCGGCGTTATCATCGTTTTCAGTCCTCCCAGCCGGTCATAAACCTGACTACCCAGCCATTTGGAAACCACATCCTGGAGTTCCGGCTTGCTCATGTAGTCGGTAAACAGCTCCTCGTTGAGCTCCATGCGTTCGATAAACAGAGACTCCAGCACCTGGCGGAAGACCAGCTGAAACTTGTCGAGGGAGTTTACTTCGGCGGCCTTGCGCAAGGATTCGTTCTGGCTGGCGGCCTCGGCAATCTGATCGAAGAAGAGCTGATCGGCTTCGCTCAACTCCGCACCGAAACGCTCGTTGATGATGTCGATCAGACGGGAGAGCGTGACGTATTCTTCGCGAACCTCGCCCGTGCCCACCTCGCGCGGTCCGTCGAGCGGCTTGGCATAGCCCTCGGCCAGGTTGATCGAGCCTTCGCTGATCTTCTGCAGCCGGTAGTAGTCAAGCTCCACCTCCTCATCGAACTGATATCCCGGCCCGGTCTTGCGCTTGGGCAGTTTCAAGGCCAGATGGCGCAGGTAGGTAAAAAGCTTCTCCAGGTCGCTGTCCTGATAAGGAATCACCTGGCTCAAAAAGCTGTAGAGATTGCGAAAGGCCTGGGTTTTGCCGCGCCACAGCTCGGCCTCGTCCTCTTCATTGTGTTGCAGCTGGGCAAAGCGGGCCACCGCCTGATCCAGCAGGGCGTTCATGTTCTTGTGGTCGGCCGGGCTCTGGCGGCGCTTGGGCGCAAAGAAGATGCGCGAGAACTCGGCCACCTCGTCTTGCCGGTAGATGCCCGACCCGTCCAGCTCGGCTTTCACCTCGTACAGCCGATCGGGATCGACTTCCTCGCCCATCACCGAACCGTCGTAATACTGGCGAAACGCCTCCTGAATCTCGTCCGGGTCGTTGACGAAATCGAGCACAAAGGTGTCATCTTTGAGCGGATGGGTGCGGTTCAGCCGCGAGAGGGTCTGCACCGCCTGAATTCCGGCCAACCGCTTGTCCACGTACATGGTGTGCAACAGCGGCTGGTCAAAGCCGGTCTGATACTTTTCCGCCACCAGCAGCACCCGATAATCGGGCTTGGCGAAGGTCTCCGGCAGTTCCTTTTCCTTCAGGCCGTTATTCATCTCGATTTCGGTGTAGGTCTTCTCGGGCAGTTTGTCGTCTTCCACCGTACCGGAAAAGGCCACCAGGCTCTTGATGGGATAGCCCTTTTCGCTGATGTAGCGGTCGAACTCCTGCTTGTAGCGCACCGCCTCCAGCCGCGAACCGGTGACCACCATCGCCTTGGCGTGGCCGCCGATCTTGTGACGGGTATGCTGCTGGAAATGCTCGACCATCACCTCGGTTTTCTGGCCGATGTTGTGGGGATGCAGGCGCATGAAGCGCGCCAGCGCTCGGGCCGCCTTCTTGCGCTCGACGTTGGGATCGTCCTCGGCCTTCTTGATCAGCTTGTAGTAGGTCTTGTAGCTGACGTAGCTCTTCAGCACATCCTCGATGAAGCCCTCCTCGATGGCCTGCCGCATGGTGTAGCGGTGAAAGGGCTCGCCGCCCCGGCCGAAGATCGCCAGGGTCTTGTGTTTGGGCGTGGCGGTGAAGGCGAAAAAGCTCATATTGGGCTGGCGGCCGCGCTTGGCCATGGCGCGAAACAGCCGCTCCAACTCCGCTTCGCCTTCCTCCTGCGCCGCTTCGCGGGCCTTGCGGATCAGCTCGGCACCACCCAGCACGCCTTTCAGCTCGGTGGCCGTCTCCCCCGACTGAGAGCTGTGCGCCTCGTCGATGATCACCGCGTATTTGCGCGTCGGCAGGTGGCTGCTGCCCTCGCCGCGCTCCTCGGCCAGTCTCAGCAGCTGCCCGGAAACGAAGGGGAATTTCTGCAGAGTGGTGATGATGATCGGTACGCCCGATTCCAGCGCTTCGGCCAACTGGCGCGAATCCTCGTCGATCTTCTGCACCACCCCCTGACGGTGGTCGAACTGATAGATGGTGTTCTGCAACTGGCGGTCGAGTACCACCCGGTCGGTAATCACCACCACGCTGTCGAAAATGCGCTCGTCCCGCTCGTTGTGCAGGGAGGAGAGCCGGTGCGCCAGCCAGCCGATGGTGTTGCTCTTGCCGCTGCCTGCGGAGTGTTCCACCAGATAGTTGTGGCCGACGCCCTCGCTGCCCGCCGCCGTCACCATCTGCCGTACCGCCTGCAACTGGTGGTAGCGGGGGAAGATCATCGTCTCCTTGCGCACCTTCTTGCCTTCGTCGCTGACCTTCTCGTCGATATCCAGATGAAGGAAGCGCGCCAGCAGGTCCAGCAGGCTGTCGCGCTGCAACACCTCTTCCCACAGATAGGCGGTCTTGTAGTTGCGGCCTTCCTTATCCGGCGAATTGCCCGCGCCGCCGTCCCAGCCCTGGTTGAAAGGCAGAAAATGGGTGCTGGTTCCGGCCAGGCGCGTGGTCATGTGCGCCTCTTCGGTGTCCACGGCGAAATGCACCAGGGTGCGTTTGGTAAAGAGAAAGATCGGCTCGCGTGGGTCGCGGGTATTCCGATATTGACGGATAGCGTCTTGTACGGTCTCACCTGCTGATATTGGGTTCTTCAGTTCCAGGGTCACCAGCGGAATGCCGTTGACCGACAGCACCACATCCAGCGATTTCTTGTTCTTGCCGCTGAAATAGAGCTGCCGGGTGATGCCCAGCCGATTGGCGCGGTAGCGCGCCTCCAGCTCGGGGTTGAGGCCGTGGGCCGGGCGGAAAAAGGCGATGCGCAGGGTTTTGCCGAAGCACTTGAAGCCGTGACGCAGGGTGGTCAAAGCGCCGTGGGTGTCCAGCCACTTGGTGAGCGCCTGCAGCACTCGCTCGCTGGTCTCCGCCCCGTGCAGCGCCTCCAGCTTTTCCCAGATCTTGGCCTGGGTCGCGCGGATAAAAGTCAGCGCCTCGTCGGGGAAGATGGCTCGCTCGGTGTCGAAAGCGCCCGAGGCCAGTTTGCTGTATCCATCATTGAGCAACACCGTTTCGATAGCGGTTTCAAAGGCGGCTTCAGAGGTTTGTTTCATCGTTGGGTTCTCCGTTTGGCGGTGCGCACCCGGTAAAGGCGCTCGGTAAAGCCGCCTTCGCTTTCGAAATCGGCGGCCAGCCGCGAAACCTGGCGGTCCAGCAGGGCGCAAGCCACGGCCAGCAGGGTCAGGGCGGCGTTGGCCGACAGTTCGGGGTAAAGCTCGGTGGACTTCGTTGACGTTGTGGACACCGTGGACGATTCAGCACCTTGTCCACCCTGTCCAGATTGTCCACTGGGTCCACCTGACTTCGCCGCCTCAACCACCCAGACCGCCACGTCATCGGCGCTCTGACAGCGCCGGTCGACCAAAGCCTGCCGCAGCGGATGTTCCCGCTGCCACTGCGCCAGCCCCCGCTGACGCAGAAAATCTTCATAGTCGAGCTTCAGTTCTTCCAGGCTGGCGCGGGCTACCTGAGTCAGTTTCAGTTCCATCTTTTTCGAAGTGGCCGAGGCCTGTGAACCCTCGGCAATGTTCTGCACCCCGCTGCGCGCTGCCTGCACCATCTGGTCATGGGTGCGACTGCGTTTGCTGATGTATTTGTCGCAAAAGCGCACCGTTACATCATAGACCAGCTGCGCCACCTGAAAGCTCTTCAACTTGCGGTAACCGCCATGCTTGGGAATCAGATCAGGCATAATCCCTCCCGCCTCCATCAAAGCCACCCTGTCCACGCATCTCCTCAATTTGGAGCCTCACACGAAGGCACGAAGACACGAAGGGGATTTTTGGGAGAAGTCGGTTCATGGGCGCATCTCCTCGATTGCAATCTGGCCTGTCACGGCAGCGGTGATCAAGGCGGCGCGGCGTTCCTTAGCCAAGGTAATCGAATGCTGCATCACCCCAGCGAGTTCTTTAGTTTTGTGCTGGCTTTCTTCCACAGCAGCAATGATGTCTCGCTGATCATCATGAGGTGGAACAGGCAAGCGCATTTCAAAAAAATTCTCGGGATACAGCCTGAGACGAGACGACCAGACGCCTTTTGACCAACGATTCACCTCAGCGACAAATGGCTTCGAACGGCAAAGCAATTCGACAAACTCCGGCAGTAACAGCCCCTTCGATGTGTATACGTGGTAATCGGGGCTCACTATACCCTCAAGCGAGCTGACCCCCATCGCGCCCATCCAACCCCACAATGTATTGATAACCAGATCGCCAGGATAACAGCGCTTGTAGCCCGCTTTGTCATCGGCCTGGAACATGTAAACGTCTTTTTCAGAACGTGGGGTAACACCCGTTATGTGCGATACGGTTAACAGCTCCTCAAGACCGGATTCGGAGCGTTGATCACGAACTGAAAACAAGTTTTTTGCTCGCTCAACCTCCCAATGCGCTGGGATATCCCCCAGCCAGTCGAGGCCGGAGGGTTTAAGGGGGGCGTTGGGGTCGAGGCCGCGGGTGACGGCGCGGCTGATGAGGGCGGCGCGCTTTTCTTCCAGCAGAGCCAGCATCTTTTCCTTTTCCGCCACCAGCGCATCGATGCGCGCGGTTTCGCGATCGAGGTAGTCGGCGATCAGGCGTTGGGTTTCGTCCTCGGGGAATGGAAGTCGCACAGATCGCAGGTCATCTGAGGATAACTCCATGAAGGTCGAGCCACGACCCAGAATCTCAAGCAACGGTCGAAGATAAAGCAGTGCGTAGTAATAGAACCTTTCATCGACACCATTTTGCTTGGTGAGGAGGAAACACCCCTGGTTGCATGTGGCATCGACGGACAAAATAGCCACCTGCCCAATCGGTGCTCTCTTTGACAAGACCAAGGAGTCCGAAGGAGCAAGGCTCACACCACAATTTTTATACCCTTCTTCTGTGATACGGCGGCGAGTATCTTGAACGTATCGGCTTTCAAGTTTCCCCAAATCCTCTGGCGTCACCCAATTGATCTCGCCATCCCAGTACTTTTCAACACCGCTAGACGGAGTGGCACCCGATTTCGTATCAAACAGAAAGCGGAGTCGCCGAGTTTCAATCCTTCGTGTCTTCGTGCCTTCGTGTGAGCCCATCATCACTCCCCCACCTCCTCACCCCACTCGGCGAGCTTCCGCCGCAGCAACTCCTTGTCCGGCAGATAGAGCTGATATTCCCGCGCATGGATATTGGCGTCCCTGGGCAGGGTGATTTCCACCAGGGCGTCATGCTTCTTCTTGCAGAGAACAATCCCCACGGTGGGCGACTCATCGTCCAGCTTCACGAAACGGTCGAAATAATTGACATACATCTGCATCTGGCCGAGGTCGCCGTGACCCAGCTTGCCGATCTTGAGATCGATCAACACATAGCAGCGCAACAGCCGGTTGTAGAAGACGAGATCGACGAAGAAATGCTCCTCGTCGAAGGTGAAGCGTTTCTGCCGGGCCTCGAACAGAAAACCCTTGCCCAGTTCCAGCAGAAAATGTTCGAGCTTGTCGATGATGGCCGATTCCAGGTCGGATTCGGAATATTTCACCTTTTCATCGAGCCCGAGGAACTCAAGGACGTAGGGTTCTTTGAGCAGGTCCTCGGGCCGGGCGATGAGCTGCCCTTCGGCGGCGAGTTTCTGCACCCCGTCCTTGTCACGGCTGAGGGCCAGCCGCTCATACAGACCGGAATTGAACTGGCGCTTGAGTTCCGGCAGCGTCCAGCCACCGTGCGCCGCCTCGATTTCGTAGAAACTGCGCTCGTCCGGGTTGTTGATGGAGATCAGAAAGACATACTGTGACCAGCTCAGATTGAATGGAACCGAGAATGTGCCAGATGGCATCTGGGATTTTCGAGCGGCCACCGATGTCCCAGACGGGATCTGGGATTTTTCATCGGACAGGAATTTCGCAGATGGCATCTGCGAAATTTGCGGAGCCCGATCCCGATAAGCCAGAAAGAACTTGCGCATATAGTCAAGATTACGGTGGGAGAACCCCCGTCCGAACTCCGCCGTCAGGGCAGCAGAGAGCTCCTTGAGCAACGCCTTACCGTATTCCGCCCGTTCCTCGCCGCCCTGTTCATGTTCGATGATGCGCCGACCAATCTCGAAGTTGGTCAGCACCTGAATCAGATCGACGGAATGCACCACCGCCTTTCGGGCGGATTGAATCAGGTCGCGGATTTCGTGAATCAGATCCTTCACTCCGTCACCTCCTGTTGGTTCACACGAAGGCACGAAGACACGAAGTCTTGCTTGCCGTTGACGATGCGTTTGCAGCCTTCCTTGAAGGTGGCGGCCCCAAAATTGAGTAGCAATCCGAGAGGCAAGTTTAGGAGACGAAGGTAGGTCAGAACCTGTTTGGAATGAACGGGAGCGAGTTTTTCGACCGATTTCAATTCAACAAGCAAAAGACACTCGACGATCAGATCAGCTCTGAACCCTTCGTTGATGGTGAGGCCCATTACCTCAATCGGAATGGGTTGTTGACGAGTTACCTTCAGCCCTTTTTCCAAAAGTAGTTTTTCCAGAACAGCCTCATAAACGGATTCCAGGAGACCCGGCCCGATCTCAACATGCATGCGATAGGCACAATCCACGACAATTCGGGATATCTCCTCTTTATCCCTTCGTGCCTTCGTGCCTTCGTGCCTTCGTGTGAGGCTATCATCACTCCGTCACCTCCCGCAGCAAGCCCATGATCCGTTTCTCCACCGCCGCAAGCTCGGCGTCGATCTCGGCCAGCGGCCTCGGCGGCTGGTACTGGAAGAACTCGCGGTTGAAGTTGATCTCGTACCCCACCTTGCCGATGCCGCCGTCCTGTTCGTCCAGGGTGTCGCGGTCGATCCAGGCGTCCGCCACATAGGGGCGCACCTCGCGCAGTACATAGCTGATGACGTCTTCCTTGAGGGGGATGTTTTCAAAGTCCTTCAGGTTGGAGTCGGCCTCGTACTCGACGTACCGACCCTCACCCCCAGCCCCTCTCCCAGAGGGCGAGGGGAGTTTTCTGAACCCCAACAACTCTTGAAGCTCATCGTGTCTTCGTGTCTTCGTGTGAGACCAATCCTGGCCGGGGAACAGCGCGTCGAGATCCAGCGCGACTTCCTTGTGCACCTTGGCGATAACCGCCTCGGCCTCGGGGTCTACCTCGGTGAAGGCGTCGCGGAAGGCCTTTTTCTGCGCCGTGCCCTTGGCTCCCTTGGCCCAGCCTTCGACATCGTCGGGCAACCGTTTGACAATCTTCTGCACCTCGTCCCACACCTGATTCCAGTCGTCATGTGCTTTGCTGCCGAATACCTCTTCGATGGCCAGCACGGCGTCGAGCAACTCGGGGCAGGTGTCGAGGTAGCGTTCCTTAGCCTCCTGGGTGATCTGGAACTTGAGGCGCAGCGGACGCAGGATGGTGACGCGGCGGTAGCCGAAGTCGGCGTTGTCAAAGACCTTGCTGGTCTTCGATTCGGCCAGCGCGCCGTGCTCGCGGGTCACTTCATCGATGGCTTTTTCATCCAGCCAGCGGCGTTTGTTGCCGAGGCTGCGTTTCATCGGTGTCCAGCGCTCGCGGGCGTCGATCAGTTGGATTTTGCCCTTGCGGTGGTTCTCTTTGCGGTTGCTGAGCACCCAGACAAAGGTGCCGATGCCGGTGTTGTAGAACATCTGCTCAGGCAGGGCGACGATGGCCTCCAGCCAGTCGTTTTGAATAATCCAGCGGCGGATTTCGCTTTCGCCACTGCCCGCGCCACCGGTGAAGAGCGGCGAGCCGTTGAAGACGATGGCGATGCGTGAGCCGGGCTTGTCGCGGTTGCCCTGCTGCCACGGCTGGAACTTGGCAATCATGTGGAGCAGAAAGAGCAGCGCGCCGTCGTTGATGCGCGGCAGCTTGCCGTTGTAGCCGCGAAAGTTGGGCCAGCGATCGATCTCCTTCTTCTCCCCTTTCCAGTCCACGCCAAAGGGCGGGTTGGCCAGCAGGTAGTCGAAGCGCATGTCGGAGAACTGATCGTTGGTCAGGGTGTTGCCGTATTCGATACGGCTGTCCTTGTGCCCCTTGATCAGCAGGTCGGAGGCGGCGACGGCGTAGGAGCGCGGGTTGTAGTCCTGGCCGTAGACCTTGACCGTGGCCTGTTCGTTGTGGGCGCGCAGCCAGTTCTGGCTTTCGGCCAGCATGCCGCCGGTGCCGCAGGCCGGGTCGCAGATGGTGACGATCTTGCCCGCCTGGGTGAGCACCTGAGTATCGGGCTCCAGCAGCAGGTTGACCATCAGGCGGATGACCTCGCGCGGGGTGAAGTGGTCACCGGCCGTCTCGTTGGCCGCCTCATTGAAGCGCCGGATCAGGTCTTCGAACACCAGCCCCATGGTGATATTGTCCACATGACGTGGATGCAAATCGATTTCGGCAAACTGCGACACCACCTGGTAGAGGCGGTTGGCCTCTTCGAGCTTTTCGATCTCTTTGTCGAACTCGAAGCGCTCGAAGATTTTGCGAATGTTTTCGGAGAAGCCGTTGATGTAATCGGCCAGATGGCGGCCGATGTTGTCCGGGTCACCCTTGAGTTTGCGGAAATCGAGCTGGCTGTGATTGTGAAAACCCAGCGGCTTGCCGTCGTCGTCCTTGGCCAGTTCGTTCAGCACCCGATCCACCAGTTGCGGGTCTTTGTCCTTCAAGGTCTCGTGCTTTTTCAGCACAGCATCTTTAGTAAGTGCTAGCACGGCATCGAAACGGCGCAGCACTGTCAAAGGGAGCATGACCCGTTCGTACTGCGGCGGCCGGTACGGCCCGCGCAGCAGGTCGGCCACGGACCAGATGAAGTTTGCGAGGTGTTGAAAATTGGTGGAGATCATCGGCATATTACCTCGTTTTCGATCGATTCAGGGCAGCCCCAGCTGCTGTTTTTCCAGCGCCAGCAGGCGGTCACGCAGCTGGGCGGCTTGTTCAAAGTCCAGTTCGGCGGCGGCCGCCAGCATGGCCTCGCGGGTGCGGCGGATTTCCCGGCCCAGGGCGGCCGGGTCGTGCCAGGCGGCCGGGGTTTCAGCCACCTGCGGCAGTTCCGCCTCGGCCGGGGTCAGATCCTCCAGAATGGTACGCAGCGATTTGGTGACGCTGCGCGGCGTGATGCCATGTTCGGCGTTGAAGGCCAGCTGCTGGGCGCGACGGCGCTCGGTTTCGTCGATGCAGGCCTGCATGGAACGGGTGATCTTGTCGCCGTAGAGAATCACGTGGCCATTGACATTGCGGGCGGCGCGGCCGCAGGTCTGGATCAGCGACCGTTCACTGCGCAGAAAGCCTTCCTTGTCGGCGTCGAGCACGGCCACCAGCTCGACCTCGGGGATGTCGAGCCCTTCACGCAGCAGGTTGATGCCGATGAGAATGTCGAAATCGCCCTGGCGCAGGCTGCGGATAATCTCCATGCGCTCGACGGTGTCGATGTCGGAATGCAGATAGCGCACCCGCAGATCGAGCTCTTCGAGATAACCGGTGAGATCCTCGGCCATGCGCTTGGTCAGGGTGGTGACCAGCACCCGGCCCTGGCGCGTCAGGGTGGCGCGGATTTCGCCGATCAGGTCATCGACCTGCTCGCGCGCCGGCCGCACGCTGATGGGCGGATCGACCAGACCGGTGGGCCGCACGATCTGCTCGACCACCACCCCGGCGGCCTTGGTCAGTTCGTAGTCGGCCGGCGTGGCGGAAACATAGATGGTCTGCAGGTTTTTGGCTTCGAATTCGTCGAAGGTCAGCGGCCGGTTGTCCAGCGCGCTCGGCAGGCGGAAGCCGTGGCTCACCAGGGTTTCCTTGCGCGAGCGGTCGCCACGGTACATGGCGCCGATCTGCGACACGCTGACGTGACTTTCGTCGATGATCAGCAGGGCATCGGCAGGAAAGTAGTCGAACAGGGTGGCTGGCGGCGCGCCGGGCCGGCGGCCGTCGAGATAGCGCGAATAGTTCTCGATCCCCTGGCAGTAACCCATTTCCTCCATGATCTCGATATCGAACAGGGTGCGCTGTTCGATGCGCTGGGCCTGCAGCAGTTCGTTGCGCGCACGAAACCAGGCGATGCGCTGCTGCAGCTCGTCCTGAATCTGCTTGATGGCGCGTTCCAGCGCCGGTCGGGTGGCGACATAATGGCTGGCGGGAAAGATGCTGGTGCGTTCCAGCCGGTCGATGACCTTGCCGGTGAGCGGATCGATCTCGCTGATGGCGTCGATCTCGTCGCCAAAGAACTCGATGCGCAGGGCCAGGTTTTCCTCGTAGGCCGGGAACACCTCGACACTGTCGCCACGCACGCGAAAACTGCCGCGATGAAAGTCGGCGTCATGGCGCTCGTACTGAATCTCGACCAGCTTCTTCAGCAGCGCATTGCGCTCCAGGCTCATGCCCGTTTCCAGGCCGACCAGCATGCCGTAGTAGGCCTCCGGCGAACCCAGGCCGTAGATGCACGACACCGAGGCGACGATGAGCACGTCGCGCCGCGTCAGCAGGCTGCGGGTGGCGCTGTGGCGCAGCTTGTCAATCTCTTCATTGATGGCCGAATCCTTCTCGATGAAGGTGTCGGTGCTGGGAACATAGGCCTCGGGCTGATAGTAGTCGTAATACGACACAAAGTATTCGACGGCATTGTGGGGGAACAGCTCGCGGAACTCGCCGTAGAGCTGCGCCGCCAGGGTTTTGTTGTGGGCCAGCACCAGGGTCGGCCGCTGCACCTGCGCCACCACGTTGGCCATGGTGAAGGTCTTACCGCTGCCGGTGACGCCCAGCAGCACCTGATGGGGCACGCCCTGGCGCAACCCTTCGACCAGTTCGGCGATGGCCTGCGGCTGGTCGCCGGCCGGGGCATAAGGCGATTTGAGAACGAACTGGGCCATATCGGTCAGAATCCCCTGCTGCCCCGGCTCAACGGCGCCGGGGCGTTGAAAAAGAGGGCTTCGCAGCAAGTCAGCACCACGCCCCTCTGTGGACGGGCTCATCAAGTGCTCGGTTTGCAAACTGCTGATTGATTGGGCAGGCGCAAGCCGCGCTTGCGCCTGCCGGTGAGCCAACGTGCCTCGATAAACCTTTTGCGACGGCAGCAAAAAGGAATCGTAGCACATTCGCGGGCCGTGCCGGTATGCCCGTTATGCTGGCCGGCGCAAGGCCGGGCGCCAGTGTCCCGACTTGTTCATGAGACTATTGCTCTCTTATGAAACTGTGGCACACTCGCTGCACGGCCAGGGCCAAAGCACCCGGCCGCGCCGGCGACCCTGCCATTTGGCGCTTCCGCGCGGGCAAAACACGAAACCCTGCAATGCGAACAGTTTACCTGCCATCCCAATCAAGGAGGGGAAAACCACCATGAGCATCCGCCTCAAACTCATTCTGACCGGCATCGGCCTGTTCAGCGGCTGCCTGCTGCTGGCCCTGATCGCCATCTGGAGTCTGCACCGCGTCGAGCGGGATTTCGTAGAGTTCAAGGACGTCTCCATGGCCGGCAAGGTGGCGCTGCTGGAAATCAGTCGCGATGTCAACTATGTCAGCCGGCTGACACGCAACATCATGCTCGGCTCCGATATCGACAAGGACCTGGCCGCTCTTGACCAAACAATCGCTGCCATCGAAAAGGCCTATCAGGTGTTGGAACAACGCTCCGCCACGGCCGAGGAAAGCCGCCTGATCGCCGACGCCAAGGCCGCCACCCTGGCCTTTGTCGAGGATGGCCGTCGCCATGTGCGCGGCCTGAAAGCCCTGCCGGTGGCCGAGCGCGCCGCCAGCTATGCCGCCTACCATCGCACGGCCACGCCGCTGGCCATGCAGTCACGCGAGGTGTTTCCCAAGATCATCGCCGCCAAGGATGCCCAGGCCGATGCGGGCCTGCTGGCGGTACAGCAGCGCATCCACCGGCTTGAGCTGATGCTCTACGTCGCCCTGCCGGTGCTGCTGCTGGCCATTGTCGGGATCTTTGTCGCCATGGGCCGCAACGTAGCCCGCCCCATCAGCCAGTTGGCCCGGATGGCCGATGCCATCGGCCGGGGCGATCTGGCCGCCCGCCTGCAACTGCAGTCGCGCGACGAGCTGCGCCATCTGGCCGACACCATGAACCAGATGGCCGCCATGCTGGCCGGCCGCGCCGATCTGGCCGAAGCCATCGCCGCCGGCCAGCTGACTGGCGAGGTCACGGTGCTGTCGGACAAGGACCGCCTCGGCCTGGCCTATCGCCAGATGTTCCATTCGCTCAATGATTCCCTCAGCCGGGTCAACGAAGCCGCCCTGCAGATCGACCGCAAGGCGGTCCAGGTGGAGGAGGCCAGTCAGAATCTGTCTCAGGGCGCGACGGAGTCGGCGGCCTCCCTGGAGCAGATTTCCAGCTCCCTGCAGCAGATGGCGGGCCAGACCAAGCACAATGCCGACAATGCCCACCAGGTCAATCAGCTTTCCAGCCAGGCCAAGCAGGCGGCGGAAGAGGGCAACCAGAAGATGCGCCGCATGGTCGAAGCGATGGACGATATCCGCACCGCCGGCCAGAACATCAACCGCATCATCAAGGTCATTGACGAGATCGCCTTTCAGACCAATCTGCTGGCGCTCAATGCCGCGGTCGAGGCCGCCCGCGCCGGCCAGCATGGCAAGGGCTTCGCCGTGGTTGCCGAGGAGGTCCGCAATCTGGCGGCGCGCAGCGCCAAGGCCGCCCGTGAAACGGCCGATCTGATCGCCGGTTCAACCACGAAAACCGAAAACGGCAGCGAGATCGCCAGCCAGACCGCGCAGTCCCTCGAAGCCATCTTCACCGGCGTTTCGAAGGTGTCGGATCTGGCCGAGGAGATTGCCGCCGCTTCCAGCGACCAGGCCGAGGGCATCAGCCAGATCAGCCAGGGCCTGGGCCAGATCGATCAGGTCATTCAGCAGAACACCGCCACCGCCGAGGAAAGCGCCAGCGCCGCCGAGGAACTGGCTCATGAAGCGGCGGAGTTGCTGCAGATGCTGCAGCGTTTTATTCTCAGAAACGGCAGCCGGCCGGCGCTGGCGAACCCGGCGGCGCGCCAACCGGCCCGCGGCGCGGCCAGGCCCGTCGCGCAGCCAGGCAGCAACAGCTGGGGAGCACCCACGGCCGGCAAAACAGCCCAGATCGCGCTGGACGACAACGCCTTCGAGCATTTCTGACCCCGACCGGCCACCCCGCCCAACACACGAACGCCCGCCGGAAAAATTCCGGCGGGCGTTCGTGTTGCAGCACCTCAGCAAAGAGGGACGGTCTTACCAGTTTTCGCCCAGCAGCTCGAAGTGGCCCTGCGGATGAATACAGGCGGCGCACAGCTTGGGCGCCTCGGTACCCTCGTGCAGATAACCACAGTTGCGGCAGCGCCATACCACCGGCGTGTCGCGCTTGAACACGCGGCCGCTCTCGACATTGGCCAGCAGTTCGCGGAAACGCTTTTCATGTTGCCTTTCCGACACCGAAATGGCGCGCCAGGCAGCGGCGATTTCGGGAAAACCCTCGTGCTGGGCCACCGAGGCGAAGGCCGGGTACAGGTCGGTGTGCTCTTCGTGCTCACCCTCGGCCGACTCCTGCAGATTCTCGATGGTGGTGCCCATCCTGCCGGCCGGATAGCTGGCGGTGATCTCCAGCATGCCGCCTTCGAGGAACTTGAAGAAACGCTTGGCGTGCTCCTTCTCCTGATTGGCGGTTTCCTCGAAGATGTCGGCAATCTGCACATAGCCTTCCTTCTTGGCAATGCTGGCGTAGTAGGTGTAGCGCATGCGGGCCTGGCTTTCGCCGGCGAAGGATTTGAGCAGGTTCTGTTCGGTCTGGGTGCCTTTGACGGATTTGGACATCGGTACTTCCCTCCTGGTTGGAATGAACAATGAATCAGGCGCGGTGCCTGAGGCTTGAGGTTGCCGGAGCCCCCGCGGGGGCTCCGCTCGGATAAGAAAAATCAATCGGTCAGTTCGGTCAAGTCGATCCCCATGGCGGCGGCGACCCCGGCGCCATAGGCCGGATCGGCTCGGTAACAGTTGCGCGCGTGCCGCACCTTGATCTCGCGCGGCGCGTCGCCCATGGCGCGGGCGGTGTTGCCGAACAGGGCCTCACGCTGGGCCGGAGTCATCAGCCGGAACAGATTGCCCGGCTGGCTGTAATGGTCGTCGCTGTCGTCATAGTGACTGTAATGGGCGGCCGCCCCCTCCAGCTGCAACGGCGGCTCAGTGAAATCCGCCTGCTCCTGCCATTCGCCGTAGCTGTTGGGCTCATAGCCCAGGGTGCTGCCGTGATTGCCGTCCACCCGCATGGCGCCGTCACGATGGTAGCTGTGAAACGGACAACGTGGCCGGTTGACCGGAATCAGGTGATGGTTGACCCCCAGGCGGTAGCGCTGGGCATCGCCATAGGAAAACAGCCGGCCCTGCAGCATCTTGTCGGGCGAGAAGCCGATCCCCGGCACAATGTTGGCCGGATTGAAGGCGGCCTGCTCAACCTCGGCAAAGTAGTTGTCGGGATTGCGGTTGAGCTCCAGGATGCCGACATCCTGCAGCGGATAGTCGCCATGCGGCCACACCTTGGTCAGGTCGAAGGGGTTGAACGGGAAGTTGGCCGCCTCGGCTTCCGGCACCACCTGAATCTGCATCTGCCAGCGCGGAAAATCGCCCCGCTCGATGCTGTCGTACAGGTCGCGCTGGTTGCTTTCACGGCATTTGCCGATAACGGCCTCGGCCTCGGCGTCGGTCAGGCATGCGATGCCCTGCAGCGTCTTGAAGTGAAACTTGACCCAGTAACGCTGGTTATCGGCGCTGATCAGACTGTAGGTATGGCTGCCGTAGCCGTTCATGTGGCGATAGGAACGCGGAATGCCGCGTTCGCTCATGGTGATGGTCACCTGATGCAGCGCCTCGGGCAGCAGCGTCCAGAAATCCCAGTTGTTCTTGGCACTGCGCAGATTGGTGCGCGGGTCGCGCTTGACCACATGATTGAGGTCGGGAAACTTCTTCGGGTCTTTCAGAAAAAACACCGGCGTGTTGTTGCCGACCAGATCCCAGTTGCCCTCCTCGGTATAGAACTTCATGGCAAAACCGCGGATATCGCGTTCGGCATCGGCGGCGCCACGCTCGCCGGCCACGGTGGAAAAGCGCACGAACAGCTCGGTTTTCTTGCCCACCTCGGCAAAGATTTTCGCCCGGCTGTAGCGCGTGATGTCATGCGTCACGGTGAAGGTGCCAAAGGCACCGGAGCCCTTGGCGTGCATGCGCCGCTCGGGAATGACCTCGCGATCGAAACTGGCCAGTTTTTCCAGAAACCAGACATCCTGCAGCAGCATCGGACCGCGCGGTCCGGCGGTAAGAGCGTGGTTGTTGTGGGCGACGGGCGCCCCGCCGTTGGTGGTCAGCTTTTTGCTCATCGAGGGATTCTCCTTGTGCCAGGGGAACGAAACGGGGAGGCCCCGCAGGGAAACAGGGTCAGGGCAGTTTCAGCGCCTCCGGCGGCTCCGCCGCCGGCATTTCAGCCTGTTGACAGGCGCGGCACAGGCCATAGCCGGTGAGGGTGCAGCTGTCGAGCCGGCCCCAGTCGGCGGGCAACGGCAGGGCGGCTGAATCGAGCTGCGGCCAGCAGCAATCGACGATCTTGTGGCAGCGCCGGCAGATCAGGTGATGATGCTCCGACAGCGCCACCTCGAAGCGCGCCTGACTTTCCGCCGTCACCACCCGCCGCACCAGACCGTGGGTCACCAGCGTTGCCAGGGTGCGATAAACCGTATCGAGAGACAGGGTCGGCATCTGCGCCAGCAGCCGCTGATGCAGCTGTTCGGCTGTCGGGTGCCCCGCCTCGCCGGCCAGCAGACGAAAGATCTCCAGCCGCTGGGGTGTTATACGCAGCGCCAGGGCGCGACAGCGCTGTTCAAACTGGGCCATCTGCTCGGCCAGGGGCAGCTTTTCCATGGAAACTCCCAGATAGGAAATATTCTTGAAAAGGAAATTATCGCAACTGCCACCATCTGTCAAGGCGCAGGGCGTAAAAAAACCGCGCAGCCCGAAAGCTGCGCGGTTGGTGGGAAATTCAGTGAAAACCGCCCACCATCAGAATTTGACCACCAGGGAAACCCCCAGAATGGTATCGGTATCCTCCTTGCGGCTGGGCGGATTGCTGTCGTAACGCATCACGTAGCTGGTCTTGAGGGCCAAAAAGCTGTTGATGGCGGTGGTCAGGGCCGTTTCGGTATTGACCCGGTGGGAATTGAGATCGGTCAGTTCGGCCAGATATTCAAAATCCTGGCTGAACAGGCTGTCATCGCTGATGCGGTATTCGTAGCGGGCATAGAAACGGGCGCCGAGCTCGCTGCTGTCATCATCCGGTGTCTGCTCCAGGGTATGGATGAGACCGGCCTCGGTCACCAGCAGATGGGGCGGGCTGTCGATCAGGCGGTAACCGTAACCGACACCGCTGATCAGCCGCAGGTCGATGTCGGCAAAACGGTCCTTGAACCAGCTGAGACTGCCATAGGTGAAACGGCGCGGGCCCAGCTGGTAATCGCTCCTCAATTCGGTAAAGTAGGATTCGGCGTTGCGGACGCCCTCGCTGTTGCCGTTGAGCGCCTCGAATTTCCACAGACCGCTGAGACGCTCGCTGAACTGGTACCCCAGTTTGTTTTTGATGGAAAAGGTGGTGACCTCGCTGTTGCCGCGGGTGCGGACATAGGACAGCTCGGTCTGATTGGTGAGGTTGGCAAACAGGGGGGCGTGGGGTTCGGCCGTTTCGGCCGCGCAGACCGGCCCTGCCAGCAACAGCCCGCCTGCCAGCAGGCAAAACCACAGTGAACGCAACATGAGTTTTTCCAATCTCCCTGAACTGCGGGCGCAACCCGCGCCCCGATGAACAAAACCAGAGCGAACGGCCCGTTGCCGCGCGCCCAGAACCGCCCCGTCCCGCTGCAAACGCGACCTGGGCGGCGCTACCATGCCAGCCCTTTCGCCCCGGAGCAAGGACTATCCGCATGACCGATACCGAACCGATCCGTCTGCCGCCAGCCGTGTGGCGGCAACTGCTGACCCAGCTTGATACCGCCCTGCAACCGTTACACCAGGCCCTGGCCGGCAGCCATGCGGCCCTGGCGGCCGCCCCGGACCTGGCCGCCCTGGAGCAGCAGCGCGGCGCCCAGCTGCACCTGCTGCTGCGCCGGCTGTGGCCCGCACTGCAGCAGCAGCTGGAAACCCTGCCCCAACAACTGCCGGCAGAGGAACCAGCGGCCGGCGTCATGCGCCAGGCGCTGCGTGACCAGCTCGAACCGCTGCGCCAGCAGCTTGACGACAGCCGTCTGGCCCTGCGGCTGTGTTTTCAGCTGGCCGCGCCGGCGGCGAACGAGGACCAGGCGGCGGAAACCGCGCTGGAGCAACGCCGTGATCTGCTGCTCAGCGCCCTGGACAGCACCAAAGAACGCCTGCTAAAGACGCGCGCCGCCCTCGCAGCCCTCGGCCAGCAACCCGCTGCGACGGCCACCGCTGAGGAAACCGCAACGACCGGCGACCAGGGCGAACTCGCCCGCGCCGCCGCCCTGTGGCAGCAGTTACAGCCCCGGCTGTACCAATGGCTGATTGCCTGGCCACAGGCCCAACTGTCCCGCTGGCAGCAGCAGCGCCGCCACCCCGCGCCGCCGCCGGAAAAGCTGCTGCAGCGCACCGATCTGCCGGCGCTGGACGAGATTCTGCGCCAGGGCGACAGTCTGCCACCGCTGTATCACCATCTGTTCGACCTGCAGGCCCTGCCCGACCGCGAACTGCTCATCGGACGTCAGGCGGAACTGGCGCAGCTCGACCAGGCCTGGCAACGCTGGCAGGAGGGGCGGGCGGCCAGCGTCGCCCTCATTGGCCCGCAGGGCGGCGGCAGCAGCTCGCTGCTCAACAGCTTCATCAGCGCCCTGGGGCCCGAACCTGCCGTGCTGCACCTGCGGCCAACGCGCCGGCTGCAGCAGGAAACCGATCTGCTTCACTGGCTGGCGACCGCCTGCGGCCTGAAAAACTGTCCGGCCGATGGCACCGGCCTGATCGAGGCTCTGCTGCGGCAGCCGCGCTCGGTGGTCGTGGTGGAGGACAGTCACCTGCTGGCCCTGCGCGTGATCGACGGCTACCGCGCCGCGCGGCTGTTTTTTACGGTGCTGCAGGCCACCAGCCGTCATCTGCTGTGGCTGGTCGCCTTCCGGCGGCCTTGCTGGCAGCGCCTCGACGCCGCCTGTGGTGTTGGCCAGCTGTTCAGCCAGCAACTGACCATCGGCTTCGAGGGAGTGGCGCCGCTCCGCGAACTGTTGCTGCTGCGCCAGCGCATCAGCGGCTATTCGCTGCATTTTCTCGCCGAAACGGAAACCGCCGACGAGGACAACCAGCAGAAACCGCGTGCTGACCGCTTCTTCCGCGAACTGTACGCCGCCGCCGGCAGCAACCTGACGGCCGCCCTGTACTACTGGCGCCTGTCGGCCCGCTTCCATGCCGAATTGCAGCGCATCGAACTGCTTCCTCTCGGCCGGCTCGACAGCAGCCCGCTGCGCAATCTCGCGCTGCCCCTGCGCCTGTGCCTGGCCGAGGTGCTCGGCCACGGCGACCTCACCAGCGACGAACATCAGCGCATCTTTCTGTGCCCGCCCGAACAGAGCCACCGGCAGCTGCAGCACCTGTGCAGCCTGGGCCTGCTGCACCGGCAGGACAGCCCCGCCGGGCCGTGCCACCGGGTCAGTCCGCTCTACCAGCATCTGGTCAGCAGCACCCTTGAAGCCATGAACCTGCTGTACTGATCGGAAGGAGACCTCATGCAACAGGAATCGCTCCAGCACCTGCTCAGCCATTTTTCCTTCACCCGTCTGCTGCTGGCGCTGCTGTTTCTGCTGGCCACCTGGGGCTTCACCCAGCTGCTGCGGCTGGCCCTGCAACGGCTGGCCGACCGCTTCAGCCGCCATCGCCTGCTGATCTCCAGCAGCTACCCGCTGCTGCGCCTGCTGCTGTGGCTGGCCGCCATCCTGTTTGTGGTGGTGGTCATCTTCCAGCCACCCACGGGGACATTGCTGACCCTTGGCGCGTCTGTCGGCCTGGCACTGGGCCTGGGCGCGCAGGACATCATCCGCAACATCATCGCCGGCGTGGTGATTCTGCTCGACCGCCCCTTCCGCGTGGGCGACATGGTGGCCGTCGGTGACCATTACGGCGAAGTCACCCACATTGGACTGCGCTCCATCCATCTGCACAGCTTCGGCGACAGCACCATCAACCTGCCCAACGCCCTGGTGCTGGGCCAGGCGGTCGCCAACGCCAACAGCGGCGCCCTCGATGAACTGGTGGAGATTCCATTTACCCTGCCGGCCGCCAGCGATACCGTCCTGCTGCGTACCCTGGCGGAAGAAGCGGCCTTCTGCTCACCCTACGTCTACCTGAAAAAACCGGTGGTGGTACTGGTGGAGGATGCCTTCGACCGGCAGTTCCTCACCCACATCCGCGTCAAGGCCTACGTCTTCGATGTGCGCTACGAACGGCTGTTCGCCTCGGATGTCTGCCTGCGCTTCAAACTGGCCCTGCGCCAGCGCGGCCTGGCACCCTCACTGCTGGCCAGCGCTCCCGACAGCGCCTAGCCGGCGCCGGCAGAAAATCGCGGAAGAACAGCGACGGCCGTGTTAGATTCAGGCCGCGCCGCTGCTGCCACCGAACGCGTGCCTTCCGCCACCCCTTCAGCGAAGGAACCGCACGATGATCCTGCTCCTCCCTTGTCTCTGCAAAGGCCACGACCTTGTCCCGCCCCCTGGTCAGTGACCCGACCGCCACCGCCCTGATCGACCGCCTGCGCCACCAGGTCGGCGGCGATGCCATCGGCAGCCTCGGTCAGATGCTCGACTGGGTGCATCAGGCAGGCTTCGAGCGCGTCCGCTTCGACCGTCTGGTGCAGGCCCTGGAGGACGATCCGGCCGCCGCCCAGATCCTCGGCGAACGTCTGTGCCACTGGTTGTGCCGCGCCCATCTGTACCCGGCCTTTGTCAGCCTGGGGCTGTTCTCGCGCCGCGGCTTTCCCACCGAATTCGCCGCCCGCCTGTATGAACGGCTCAATCCGGCGCCCCTCGACCGGCAACGCCTGCGCGATGTGCTGGCCCTGCTGTTTCACCACGGCCGCCACAGTGACTGGATCAGCCAGATCGATGATGACCGCTGGCTGCGCCTGCTGCACAGCCTGAGCCGGCAGGTTCCCGCCAGTCTGCGCCAGCAGGCCCGCCAGCACCTGCGCGATGAAGCCCTTTACGCCCTGGAAATGCTGGCCATCTGGGTGGCGGCCGAGGAAATGGAGCCCGACCTGCTGCGGCTCGACCCCATTCTGAGCGAAAGTGACAGCCACTTCGTCAGCCTGCAGCGCGCCGTGGCCCGCCTGGTGCGCCAGCTGCCGGCCGGTGGCGCCAGCGACTTCCCCCAGGTCCAGCAGCTGCTGAGCCAGTGCCGCCAGCAGCTCGACCAGTTTCGCCAGCGCACCGTCCTCAAGGGCACCAGCCTGGCCCTGGGCCACCTGCTGGAGCGACTGGAGCAAACCCTCGAACGTATGGCCCAGCTGCTGGCGCTGCTGCAGCCGGACAACCCCGACGAGCGCGGCGCCCCGGCCGCCCTGCTGCCCTTGCTGCGCTCTCTGGTGCGGGCCAGCGCCGAACGCTACAGCCTGGCCCGCCTGTGGCAGCGCAACCTGCGCCTGCTGGCCCGCAGTGTCACCGAAAACAGCAGCGATCACGGCGAACACTATATCTGCCACAACCGGCTGGAATATCTCGGCATGCTGGCCTCGGCGGCCGGCGCCGGCATCCTTATCGCCCTGATGGCGCTGGCCAAGATCCAGCTCTGCAAGCTGGGACTGCCGCCCCTGGCCCAGACCCTGCTGGTCAGTCTCAATTACGCCTGCGACTTCGTGCTGATTCATCTGCTGCACGGCACCGTCGCCACCAAGCAGCCAGCCATGACAGCCGCCCGCATCGCCAAGCACATCGAACAGGGCGAAACCGGCCGCGCCAACGTGGCGCGCCTGGCCGATCTGCTCATCGAGGTGCACCGCTCACAATTCGCCGCCGTGCTCGGCAACCTCGGCGTCGCCCTGCTGGTGGCCCTGCTGCTCGGCGGCGCCTAGTCCTGGTACGGCAGCACACCGCTGCTCGACACGGAGGCGGTGGCCTACCAGCTCAAGCAGCTGCGACCCTTCACCGGCCTGGCCCTGTTCCATGCCGCCATCGCCGGCGTCTGGCTGTTTCTCTCCGGCCTGATCGCCGGCTTTTTCGACAATCGCGCCGCCTATGTCGATCTGCGCGCGCGCCTGCGCCATCATCCCCTGCTGACGCGCCTGCTACAGCCGCACCGCCGCCAGCAGCTGGCCGACTACCTGCACGACAACAGCGGCGCCCTAGCCAGCCATTTCGGTTTCGGCCTGCTGCTGGGCATCACCCCCCTTGTCGGCCAGCTCGCCGGCCTGCCCCTCGATATTCGCCACATCGCTTTTTCTGCCGCCAATCTCGGCTATGTTGCCGGCAGTGCCGAGTTGAGCCTGCCCGTGCTGCTGCAAGCCTTTGCCAACGTCCTGCTGATCGGCGGCGTCAACCTGTGGCTGAGCTTCGCCCTGGCCCTGTGGGTGGCCCTGCGCGCCCGCGAAACCCGCCTGAGCCGGCTGCAGCCGCTTTACCACCAGCTGCGGGAGCAGGTGCGCCACCAGCCGCAGGATCTGTTCCTGCCGCCGGCCCAGCCCTGCGCCTGCTGCAGCCCCACCGCCACCGCTGAACCAGACAAGGCCTGCGGCCGGCAAAAAAAATGACGAAGCCGAACCGGGGAGGCAGCCGGTTCGGCTTCGTCGTGCAACAAGGAAGAAAGGAGGTTTCAGCGCCTGCCTGCCACAACAGGCGTTGATGGTGATGACTCTAACAGCACCCGCCAGCCGCCAACAGCGTGAGCCGCGCATTTTTTCGGCGGCGACTGCCCCTGCCGCCACTGTGCGGATGCACAGCCACCCCGGCCAGGGTCTGGCCGGCAGCGTTCGGCCGTGCTAGGCTGGAATCGCATTTCCGCTGCGCCTTTCATCAACTGCTCGCAAGGGAGAAATCCATGACCGACATCTTCCGTCAGCGTCTGCGCGTCACCGCCGCCATGACCGACGAAAACGGCCATGTCAACAATGTCGAATACATCCGCTGGATGCAGCAGGTCGCCATCGCCCACTCGCGCGCCCAGGGTGGCCTGGCCATTCTCGAACCGCTCGGCTGCACCTGGGTGGCGCGGCGGCACGAAATCGAATACCTGCAGCCCGCCCTGCCGGGTCAGATCATCGAATTGCAAACCTGGGTCAGCGATCTGCGCAAGGTGCGCTCACTGCGCAAGTACCGCTTCGTGCGCTGCCCCGACGGCATGCTGCTGGCCCAGGCTCAGACCGACTGGGTCTTTGTCGAAACCGCCAGCGGCCGGCCGCGCAGCGTGCCGGACGCGCTGATCCGCTGCTATCCGCTGGTCGGGCCGGAACGCGAGCAGGGCCTGCTGGCCGCCCTGCGCTATGAGACCTCCCTGGCCGATCAGCCGGTGCTGGCCGCCGATCTGCTGGCACCGGCCGCCACCCCCCTGCATCCGCTCCTGCGCTCGCGCTTCAGCCCCTATGTCTTCGCGCCCCGGTCCGTCGCCGGCGCCGACCTGACGGCCCTGTTCGAGGCGGCCCGCTGGGCGCCATCGGCCTACAATGAACAGCCCTGGCGCTACCTGCTGACCGAGCGCGGCAGCGAGGCCTTCGCCCAGCTGCTGGCCTGCCTGGTACCGGGCAATCAGGAATGGGCGGGCCGGGCGCCGGTCCTGGTGCTGTGCCTGTGTCAGCGCCAGTTCAGCGCCAACGGCAAACCCAACCCGACAGCGGCCCACGATCTGGGGCTGGCGACCGGCAACCTGCAGATCGAGGCCGGCGCCCGTGGCCTGCAGGTGCATCCCATGTCCGGCTTCGATCCGGCGGCCGCCGCCGCGACCTTTGCCGTGCCGGAAACCGTGCGCCCCGTCGCCGTGCTGGCCATCGGCTACACCGGCGACCAGGAAGACGCCGCCAGCGCCGAACTGTGGCAGCGTGACCAGCAGCGCCGGCCACGCCGCCCCACCAGCGATTTTCTCTTCGCCGGCCGCTACGGCCAGCCCTGGCAAGCCGCTGAGTCATGAGTTTGATGCGCTGGTGAAAAAGCGCTGAAGGGATGGAAGGGGGGTAACGCCGCGCTCACCGGAAAATTTGGAGCGCAGCGTAAAATTTGTCCGAGTGCAGCGCCTTGTTATGCGCTTACGGACTAGATGAGTTTCTTCTGCTTGAAAGGAACAACATTCGATTGCGAGTGGTTGGAATATGTATCCCAATCTGGGCTGTATTCGTCAGCTTGATTGCCCCAACCAAACCAACCCTTGCGAGGACCACGAGCGAACATCTCCAAGTATGGGCCTGGACTACACGCTTCAATTAGATCGTATTGCTCATCGGGTTTACGGCTATGCTCTCTTTTTTGAGTGGAAATTATATTCTCCTGACTACGCCCTGGTTGCAGGGTGCGCGCATTTTTCCCTCGCACTCCGAACAGAATAACTTCGGTCACGTTTCTGAAATAAAACCCGACCCCCCTTCGATCCGGCCCGCCATCCTTTCTGATTTTGTACCAAACAAGATTGGTTTTATAAGTGAAACCCCAGTGGCTCATCACCTCCAGACCTTCCGGCAGTAGTGCGTTTGGCACCCACAAATAAAGGTGAGCTGTATCCTTAACAACAGCTTCAACAGGCAGGTCTTTAATTTCCTGCAATGTCATCGTAGGGTAGCGTGAGAGCCTCTTATGCTCCGGCGCCATCTTCCCAGTCCTGTTTTGAAACTGCCACGGTGGATCAGCTAAAACCGTAGAAAATCTTCTGTTGCCTATCTCGCTCAAAAAATCGTCAGATGCGCTCACTATTAGTCCTCCACATACAGTGTCTTGGATATGCCAAGAACAAGAATTGGGCAGCCCGCACCGCCACCGCCTTCGATACGCGGGAGCAGTTTCCCCATATGGGTGGTTGACGCCCCATACGATGAACCTCTACCCAATACATTAAATATGTCCTGTAGTTCGTCACAGCGGGTGATGATAACACCAACACTAATCGCACGCAGGTCGAAAAGAAGGCGAAAGTTGTTCAAGTCCCTATCATAGAAAGGATCCTTGTTGTTCCATTCGATTTCCAGAGCCACACGGTTTCTGAAACAATCGATTTTGTGGGTTGGCGTATCCATGGTCGCATCATCCACGACAACCTTTGTGGAAAACTCCTTTTCAACCCAACCACGCGCATACAAATATTCGTCGATATATCCGGACACCTTAGATTTACGACCGCCAGGATTAGTGATCCAGCTTCTATAAAGACGGAAATCTTGAAGAACTGATAAAATATCATTCCATTCGTCGGGGAAGTCCCCTTTCAATATTGCACAAGAATGCTTCCATTCATGAACTTCATAATTTTCCCTGATAAATTCAGGTAACAACTCAATACTCATTGATCTGCTTTCTAGTTTTAACTACGTTTATCGCCTAAAAACAAATAGACAGTTCTGCATAAAACCTCCGGCAAAGAAAGCCGAAGTTGTATAAACCTCTCTAAAAATAATCACCATACGGTTTTTATCTTAAAAATCAGCCTATTGCGAGCCTGCTAGCCATTACATTCCCGCTTTATAAACACCTGTATTTCACGACCTGATCACCGCATGTCACCTCGAGCCTCAACCCATCAATCCGTAAATGTTTCTAACGTCTATTAGCTGAAATTCGGCAAGATTTAAAGCTAAAAAAGCCCCGTCAACAGCAGAATTGACGGGGCTTTTTACGCGGCAGGGCCGGCAAATCAGGCCAGGGCGAAGCCGACCACGGCTTCCGGCGCCACCAGCCGGAAGGTGAAGGACTCGGTAACAAACAGCTGAATCTCACTGGCGCTGTGGCTGTGATAGCCGATGGCCAGATCCTGGCCGACGGTCAGCTCCAGATCGCCGCCACGGCTGGCCACCAGCAGCGCGTCGCGCACGCATTCGGAATAGATCACCTTGCCGCCGATCTGCTGTTCGACAATGGCGCGCAGGGTACCGCCCGGCGCGCTGCGGGCAAGGAATTTCCAGATGGCCGGCGACACCACCAGATTGGCGGCGCCTTCGACGCCCTCCTTGAGCATGCGCGCCTGGCCTTCCGACACGGCATCGACCAGCGCATCCATGTCAAGCTGCAGCGGCAGGGCATCGGCCTGCACGGCCGCCTGCAATCCGACAATGCCGGCCGGCGCGAAGCCTTCGTACAGCGCCCGCTCCTCGAACAGGGCGATCTCGCGGCAGGCCGCCACCAGCGCATCCAGCTGGATATCGCGCGCGCCGCGCTCGATATTGTCCAATTCCCAGGTCTGCAGGCTGAAGTTGACCCGCGCCTCCACCAGCGGCTGCACCTGATGGATACCGTAGCCGACATTGCCAACGCGCTGGTCCTTGCCGACGGCCAGGCGGCCAAGGGTGACGCAGGCGTGGCCGATGCCAAAGGGGCCGGCGACATCGACAAACTTGCGGCCCGACAGACTGGCGACCAGGGTTTCGCGCGCCAGGGCATCGATTTCGGCCCAGCCCTGCGGGCTGATGGGCGCCAGTTCTCTGCGCAGTAAATCCATGATGATCACTCCTTTCGGAAATTATTGCCTAATGGCGACACACCTGGCCTTACGGCGTCAGGTGTTTTAGCAACGCATTATTTCTTGAGACTGCCGATCCCCAGACCGGCACCGGCACCACCACTTGCCGTTGCCGGCGCGCCAGCGGCCGGCGCCGCACCGAGAAACTCCTCCTCCACCTCCTGGGCGCCCTGCTGGTAGAAGCCCTCTTCGGCCGGGTCGAGTTCCTTGAGCAGGCGCAGAAACTCGCCGGCATGAACCTTTTCCTCGTCGGCGATGTCATTGAGCACCTGCTGGGCCAGCACATTGTCGGTCGATTCGGCCAGCTGCTGATACAGCTGGATGGCTTCATACTCGGCCGCCACCATGAAGCGGATGGCGCGCACCAGCTCGGCGTGGGTCAGCAGGCGGTCCTGCTTGAGCACATGAAAAGGATTGCCAAAATCGGGCATAGCGGTCCTCCTTGGAGAATGCGGGCGATAATCCGCGGCGACACGCCCTTCGTGCGCCGCCACGGCAGCTGATGTGCGAGTATAACCGAGAACGCCGCCGACGCCAGTGACCGCTGTCACATTCCCCTTGCCGGTCGGGCGAAAGGGAAGGACGCGCCGCCATCACACGTGGTTGAGCAGCTTCAGCTCGCGCGGGTGCGGCTGCAGGTAAACCTGCTGGCGCAGATAGGCATTGTCGTACTTGCGCACAAAGTGGTTGAGCAGCGTCACCGGCACGATCAGCGGCACCAGCCCGGCACGATACTGCTCGATCAGTTCCAGCGCCTCCTGCTTTTCGTCGGCGCTGAGGTACTGCTTGAAATAGCCCAGAATATGCTGCAGCACGTTGATGTGCTTTTTTACCGTCGGCCGGGTCTTGAGCGCCTTGAGCAGCAGCACACGATAGCGGGCAAAGGCGTCTTCGAAGGGCGCGCTGGCGGCCGTCGCCACCAGTCGGCCCAGTTCACGATAGAGCTGCGGGCTGCGCGACAGCAGCAACAGCTTGTGACGACTGTGAAACGCCACCAGGCTGCCCAGGCCGAGCTGCTGCGCCAGGCTGTGGCGCAGGCGCTGCAGGGTGAAAATGCTGGCGATGAAGTTTTCGCGCAGGCCGGCATCGTTGAGACGGCCGTCCTCCTCCACCGGCAGCAGCGGAAAATGCTCCATGAAGATGCCGGCAAACAGACCAACGCCCTGCTTGCGCGGCATGCCGCTGCCATCGTAGAGCTTTACCCGTTCCATGCCACTGCTGGGCGACTTGGCTTTGAAGATGAAGCCGTCGAGCTGTTCCGGTTCCAGCTCCGCCACCCGCCGCCGCGCCCAGTCGCGCATCGGTTCGGTGATATCCCCACCGCTGCGCGAAAACACCAGCCGCACCTCGCCATCCGGGCGGGCCACCAGCCGCAGGGCCTCGCGCGGTATCGGCAGGCCCAGCTCCACCTCGGGGCAGACCGGCACATAATCAACATAGGTGCCCAGCACATCGCGCAGATAGGTATCCAGCTTGTGGCCGCCATCGTAACGCACCCGGTTGCCCAGCAGACAGGAACTGATCCCCAGCCGGATACGGCCCTCGGCAGATTCGCTCATCAGGAAACATCCCAACCCAAAAGAGATAAATTGACAACAGGAAATCTGAGTCTACAGGAAGGCGGCAGGTTGTCAGCAGAGAAAAGCGGCTAAACCCGTCGCGGCGACAGCCGCGCACCCGTCGGCTATACTGCCAGACAGCCGGGTTCCACCAGGGAACCCTCTACCCCCTTTTTCAGGAGATCCGCCATGAAACCGACTGCCCTGCTGACATCCTTTGCGGCATTGCTGGCCACCGCCAGCCTGCTGAGCGCCACCCCCGCCCTGAGTGATCAGAACAGCACCGCCGGCAACCTGCTGCGCGGTCTTTCCAGCCTGGCCGGTGGGCTGGGCCAGCAGGCGGTTGCCCCGGCCGGCAGCAGTATCGATGCCGGCACGGCCGCAGCCGGCCTGAAGGAGGCCTTGCGGGTCGGTGCCGAGCGGGCCGTGGCGGCCACCTCGGCCCAGGGCGGTTTTCTCGACAATCCGCAGATTCACATTCCGCTGCCGGGCAAGCTCGATACCATGGCGCGCGCCCTGCGGGCCGTTGGCCTGAGTGGCCAGGTGGATGCCCTGGAGGTCGGCATGAACCGCGCCGCCGAGCAGGCGGCGGCCGAGGCCAAGCCGGTGCTGGTGGAAACCGTCAGCCAGATGACGCTGCCCGACGCGTTGGGCATTCTGCGGGGCGGCGACACGGCAGCGACGGATTATTTCCGTGCCACCACCTCGGACAGCCTGCGCGAGCGGTTCAAACCCATCGTACAGAACCAGATGAGCCAGGTCGGCGTTTACCAGCAGTACAACCAGCTGCTGCAAAGCTATAACGCCCTGCCGCTGGCCAAAAAACCGTCACTGAACCTGGAGGATTATGTGGTGGAAAAGGGGCTGGCGGGCCTGTTTACCGTGCTGGGCCAGCAGGAACAGGCCATCCGCGCCAATCCGGCAGCCCGCACCACCAGCCTGCTGCAGCAGGTGTTCGGCCGCTGAGGCCGGTAACGCAGGCCGTTCAGGATGCTGTGCCACCGGCGCAGGGCAGCCAGGCCAGGGGCTGATAGCGGACACCGCCGGGCTGCGGAATGCTGCGATACAGCACCAGCGCCGCCACCCGGAAGGGGGACGCACGGAAACCTTGGGCCAGAAAGTCCGGCAAGTCGCGCTCAAGATCCAGCGGCTGGCGCAGGCGCGCCAGGCTGACATGCGGCACAAAGGGACGCGGTTCCGGCGCCAGGCCCAGTTCGGCCAGGGCGGCAGTCACAATGCCATGCAGATCGGTCAGCAGGGCATGGCCATCACCCACGCCCAGCCACAGAACGCGCGCCTGGCGCGGCGAGGGAAAGGCGCCGCAACCCTGCAGCTGCAGGCTGAACGGCGACAGGGAAGCGAGTCGTGGTTGGCAGGCGGCCACCAGCCGGTCACGCTGCTCTGCCGCCAGCTGCCCCAGAAAATGCAGGGTCAGATGGAGATTAGCCGGCGCGATCCAGCGGATGCGCGCCGGCGGCAGCACCGCAGCCTGACACCAGCCGCAGGTGGCCGCCGCAATCTGTGCGCGCACGGCGGTCGGCAGCGCAATGGCCAGAAAACAGCGGCAAGGGTCTGGCACCAACGGCCGCTGGTTCATCGCCGAGGATCTGGCGCCGCCGCCGGCCTGGGCGGATACAACGGCGGCAGCAGCTCGTGCTGGGGCCGCTCGGCTGCCGGCGCCTGCCAGTCACGCACGGCATCGAGCAAGCCCTGCCCCTCCCAGTCGGTGGCCGGCGGGGCATACAGGGCGCGATCCAGCTCGGCACTGGCCTGGTGCAATTCCGCCGAGCCTTCCTTCAACAGCCGCTCCAGCGGCGCCGGGCAGGTCGGAAACAGGCTTTGCGCCCAGCGTTGCAGCGCCTGACGACTGGCCCGGGCATCATTGCGGCGGGCGGCGGTCAGCACCTGCTGACGCAGCAGGGCCGGCCGGGTCTGCTCGGTCGCGGCGGCCGGTTGCGGCCGAGCACCCCTGCGGCGGCGCCACACAACCAGTACCAGCGTCAGCAGCCAGCCGGCAGCGCAGAACAACGCCAGCAGGCGCCAGAGGCGCACCTGCGCCGCCGGCACCGTTGCAGGCGGCGCGGCGGCAGCCATCGCTGCCGTCTGCCTAGCCGCCTGATCCGTGGCCGGCTCCACAATCTGTGGCGGCGCCAGAGCAGCGTCTTCCCCCGCTGCGGCGGTCGGCCCGCTGACGCCTTTCGACACTTCTGGCGGCGGCGCGGCCAGGGTCGCCGTCGGTTCCGCCGCGGGCGCCACCGTTAACGACAACGCCGGCACAACCGCCTCGCGCCACTGCTGTGTCGCCACATCCCACCAGGGCAGGCGGATTTCCGGTACCACCAGCGGGCCGGCCACCGTTGGCACCAGCGCCAGCTGCTGCTCCAGCACCGCACTGAGCCCCTGCGGCCCGGCCAGTTCGCTGCGCTGCGGCTGATCGGCATAGAGCCGGCTACCGGGCATCTCGCCCAACAGCAGCTCCGGCAGCTGGTCAGCGGGCAGCCCGGCCACGCGCAGCACCAGCTTGCGGCTGGCCGGTTCGCCCACCCGCAACAGCGGCGCCGCCTGCTGCCAGTCATCCTCCAGCCGCAACCCCTGCGCCGGTAGCCAGGCGCCCGGCCCGGCCACGGGCGCCGTGACCTCGACCTGCAGCGCTGGCGTTTGTCGCCGCAGCAAACGACCGGCACGCGCTGTCGTCAGGCCGGCAAAGGGATCGAGCGGATCAATGGCCGTCGCTTCCGCCGCCAGCTGTGCTTCGAGCACCAATGGCGGTAAGCGCAGAAGTCCGGCCTGCTGGGGAAACAGGGCATAACCGCGCTCGATCACCTCATAACGCCAACCCTCGCGCTGCAGTTCAAAACGCCGCTCCTCACCCAGCGGCACCAGCCGGCACTCAACCCCCTCCGGCTGCGGTTCGCTCAGGCGGGCCTGCAACAGCGGCACCCGACTGAGCAGGCGCACGCGGTAAAGCAGCTGGGCCTGCTGCGGCACCTGCGCCGGCAGCGGCTCCACTTCAAGCAACACCTCGGCCGCGCTGTTTTCCTGGGGCTGCTCGCGCACCTCGATCCGCAGCGCCGCGCTGCACCGTTTCCCCTGACACAGGGCGGGAATCTCCAGCAGGCCGGCCCGTTTGGGCCACAGCTGCAGTTCGAGGCGCTGACGTCGCGACAGCTGACCGTTTTCCAGCCGCATCTGCGTCGACTGCCGGCGCCCACCCAGGGTGAAATCGCGCTCCAGCGGCCGCAGATCAAGGGCCTCAGCCTCATCCGCGTCCAGTTCCAGCCGCAGAGCGAGGGACTCGCCCAAACTCAGAACCGTGCGCGATGCCGACAGTGGCAGCGACGACACCTCCGTCGCCCAGACGCAAACCGGCAGCAGCCAAAGGATCAGAAAAAGCGATAGAAACCATCGATTATTCACCATGCCTTCTCCTCTCCCGACCTGGCCTGGTGGCGGTACTGGTGCAGGAATTTGCGCCGTAACAGCACACCCGGATCATCATTAAGCCGGTGCAGGCGTTGCCGGTCCTGTTCCTCCTGCGCCGCTTCCGCCGCTTCCGCCGCTTCCGCCGCTTCCGCCGCTTCCGCCGCTTCCGCCGCTTCCGCCGCTTCCGCCGCTTCCGCCGCTTCCGCCGCTTCCGCCGCTTCCGCCGCTTCCGCCGCTTCCGCCGCTTCC
>Ga0265295_1000381_pt1 | contig 90606 bp, 80 predicted proteins | sample Munlansysbiofilm_FD_192503 | JGI IMG/M metagenome (GOLD analysis project Ga0265295, IMG submission 192503) | Leachate microbial communities from a municipal landfill in Southern Ontario, Canada - Methane capture system biofilm | ecosystem: Engineered > Solid waste > Landfill > Unclassified ... | reverse complement strand
AGGAACAAGACGCCAATGTCGCCGTAGCGTGCGGGTTATGCCAACTTGGGGAGAAGTCACTCCCTGAAAAACGACTTAACAGAACCATGAAAGGGAAATCCGGCCATGGCTGTCACTGATTCAGGAACTCGAGAATATGCCCGGCAGCGAGGTCAATTATGAATATGGCGTCCTTAATGGACTTGAACAATAAATAATATTTTTCGACAAATTCAGTTAAAATAAACTCAGACTTCTTATAGCTGGAAACATCAATTATCGAGACAGTCGACAAATACTTTTCATTATTTTCAAAAAAATTGACATATATTTTCAACACCGAATCTCTGGGAGGGAGATTGTTGCTGCTGTATTCATAAACAATATCAATTTTTTCATAAAATATTTCATTGACAATTATCTGCTTTATCCGATCATAGACCGAATCAACCAACAGACTCTCCTTCGTGCCGATATCCGACATTTTTTCAATGCCGAATAAATCGAGAAACGCCTGGTTTATCGCAATAATTCTAAAAAAAGATACTAAATATCTTTTTAAAGAGAATTCTTCATACAGATACTTGTCAAGATCTTTCCAAGAATTCCTCTGAATATCTTTACACTTTTCTCGCAACACTGTAACATCAAGCAGCAACATTGGAATGCTTGATTGCGCAAACATCTCTTCATACCAGGAAGTCATGCTCCCCCCATCCGAAGGCTGCGCCCATTGACAACACATCTATTTTATATGATTGAACTTTTACCACCTTTCCCCCTGAGGGGCCACCACAGCTCGATACCCGACCATGGCCTGCCCTCCGCCTGACCCGATACACGACACCAACAAGCCGGGACGGCTGTATGTGGTCGCCACGCCCATCGGCAATCTGGGTGATATAACTCACCGCGCCGTCCAAACGCTTTCCACGGTCGACCTCATTGCCTGCGAGGATACCCGACACACGAAAAAACTCTGTCGCCATCTGCACATCACGACCCCCTTGGTCAGTTATTTCCGGGAAAAGGAACAGGAAAAAGCAACGGCCCTGCTGGAATTGCTGCGCGCGGGAAAACAGATCGCCCTTGTCGCCGATGCCGGCACGCCGGCGATCTGCGATCCCGGAGCCATTCTGGTGAACAAGGCGAGGGCCGCCGGGATTGAGGTCGTTGCCGTCGCGGGTCCCTCGGCGTTGGCCGCCGCCCTTTCGATCGCTGGGTTGACCGAGGCCCATTTCTTCTTCGGCGGCTTTCTGCCCGCCAATGCGGCCAGTCGAAAACACGTGCTGAAAAATGTCGCCACCCTGCCCTGCGCACTGATTTTCTATGAAACGCCCCACCGGATTCAAGCCGCCCTCGCCGACATGCTGGCAACGCTTGGCGACCGGCAGGCACAACTGTTCCGCGAGTTGACCAAAATCCACGAGGAATGCCTGGAAGGGCCGCTTTCGGTTCTCCGGGAACAGGTGCGCAATGGCGTCAGGGGCGAGTTGGTTCTCATTGTACAGGGAGCCGCACCCCTGCCGTCGGAGCGACCCGAAGCCCTTGAGGATCTGCTGCGCTGGTATCGTGACGAGCAGCGTTCGAGTCTCAAACAGGCTGTTGTCCGCATTGCTTCGGACCTTGATCTTCCCCGGTCCCAGGTGTACAAGAAGGCGCTCGCCATCTGGCGGGAAACGGCATGAGCATGTGCCGCCCAAACACCTCTTACCGCCTTCCATCGAACATCAACACAGGCCCTGTTATGGACAGAATACCGAATTCTCTCTCGCTCTGCACCGAGAATGAACACAGAACCTGGCTCGCCGCCGCCTGCCGGGCCGCGCTCGCCGCAGGCGACCTCATCAGGGAGCGGTACGAACAGCCCCATACCATTACGATGAAGGGCGCTATCGATCTGGTCACCGAAACCGACGTGGCGGCCGAAGCGATCATCACCGCTTCGCTGACAGCGGACACGCCCGGCATACCGATCATGGCCGAGGAAACCAAAGCGAGCCATGCCACAGCCGCGGAGCGACTCTGGATCGTGGACCCGCTGGACGGCACCACCAATTTCGCCCACGGCTTCCCTTTTTTTGCGGTCTCCATCGCCCTGCTCGACCGTGGCAGACCCATGGCGGGGGCCATCTACGTGCCCCTGCGCGACGAACTCTTCTATGCGGTCCGGGGATGCGGCGCCCGCTTGAACGACAGGACGATTTCGGTCACCGGCACGAACCGCCTCATCGAGGCGCTCGTCGGCACCGGTTTCCCCTATCAGATCGAGGCGACCCTGCCCACGGTCATACGGCAGCTGAAAACACTGCTGCCCCTGGTCCGCGATATCCGCAGGGCAGGGGCAGCGGCGCTCGATCTCGCCTATGTGGCCTGTGGCCGTCTCGACGGCTTTTATGAAATGAACCTGCAACCATGGGATACGGCCGCCGGCTGGTTGCTGGTCGAAGAGGCGGGCGGCACGGTGAGCACCTTTTCCGGCACACCTTTTTCACCCTTCGCATCCGACATCCTGGCCAGCAACGGCGGCCTGCACCACCAGCTCCTCGAACGCATCCGATGAGCGACACCGGCACCCGCCCTTTTCCTTCCTGGGCGCTCCATGGCTGCATGCTGCTGTCGGCAACGCTGGTCGCCACCTCCTTCACCGTCGGCAAGGCCATCGCCCCGTTTCTTGATCCGGTCGTCCTGACCCTCGTCCGCTTTGTGCTCGCCGCCCTGCTCTTCGCCCCCTATGTCGGCCGCCGCCATGGTATACATCTGTCCGACCGCTTCGCCATCGTCCGCTACGGTCTGATCAGCGGTGCGCTGGTCGGTTTCTTCTGGCTCATGTTCCTTTCGCTCCAGATGACCACCCCTCTCAACACAGGCGCAATCTTCACGACGGTTCCCGGTATTTCGGGGATCTACAGCTGGTTTCTGCTCAGGGAACGACTGGGGCCGTACCGGACCGTAGCCTTGCTGCTCGCCATGGCCGGCGCATTGTGGGTGATCTTCGAGGGAGACCCGGAACGGGTGCGGGCGATGGTGCTCAACCGCGGCGATCTGCTGTTCTTCTGCGGCTGTCTGCTGATGGCCTTGTACACGCCCCTGGTCAGGCTGTTCCATCGGGGCGAACCCATGGCCGTCATGACATTGTGGATTCTGATCACCGGCTGCGGTTGGCTGCTGCTCTTTTCGGCGACGAAACTCCCCATGGTGCCATGGAGCGCGGTGCCGGCGATCGTTTGGTTGGGCATCGGCTATCTGGCGGTGTTCACCACCATCGTCACCTTCTTCATTTCCCAGTGGGCCACCCTTCGCCTCGGCCCTACCCGGGTCATGGCCTATTCGTATCTGTATCCGCCCCTCATCGTACTGATCGAATGGTGCCTGCGCCGGGATCTTCCAACCATGCGGACGATGCTCGGTATTGTGATCATCCTGCCGGCCATGCTCATCGTGCAAAAGGGGAAGGTCATCCGCCCGTGACAGCGCCGGCGGATGCCTTCCTCTTGACGATCACGCCTGATGGGCGACCCTAGGGGCACACTTGCTCGTGGTTGGTCAGCAGGCCCTGGTCGTCGATCTTGATCACCACCGTACACTTCGTGGGATCGCCGGTGCCGAAGTATCCCAACGTGCCGGTTACCCCCTCGAAGCGTTTGGTGGCGGCGATCTGATCGCGGAGCTTGACCCTGTCCTCCACAAGATTCCCGGTCAATCCTCCGGTGTTTTTCAGGGATTCCGCGATCAACCGTACTGCGTCATAGGTCAGGGCGGAAACCTCGTCGGGCAGGACCTTATACTTTTTCTGATAGTTGTCGGTAAAGGTCTTCGCCTTGCCCTCCACCCCGCCTGATGCAAAATTTCCTGTAAAATACAACCCCTTACACTCATCACCGCATTTCCCCATCAGATCCCCGCCGGACCAGGAATTGGAACCGGTGATCGGTTTCTTCCAGCCCATCTTCCTTGCCTGATGCACAATCAGTGGAACCTCTTCATAATGCTGCGGCGTATAGAGGAAATCGGCGCCCGAACTGACAATCTCCTGTAATTGCTTAGAAAAATCAACATCACTGGTCCTGAATGTCTCAAAGACGACCACCGAGCCCTGTCCGTTCGCCTTTTCAAAGGCCTGTCTGAAGGCCTTGGCCATGCCGGTGGGATAGGGACTGATTTCATCATACAACACGGCCGCCTTGGTCGCCTTCCACTCCTTGGCCGCGAACTTGGTGGTCGCGATTGCCTGGATGTCATACATGACCGGCATGCGGAAGACGAACTGCCTGTTCTGTGTCGTCAGCGGCGAGGTCGACCAAGGAGTAATCATGGGCGTTCTGAACGAGTTGGCCACTTCTCCGACGGCAATGGCACGGTCGCTGCTTTGGGGACCGACAATGGCCATGACCTGATGCTGGCTAATCAGCGTCAGGGCATTCGTGCTGGCGCTCGACCGGTCGGATCCATTATCGACATACACCAGTTCCATGGTGTAGGTCTTACCGCCGACAGGCAGCCCGTTGCCGGCATTGATTTCCTCTTTCGCCATTTCCGCGCCGTTCTTGGTGCTGGAGCCGACATTGGTGAAGCTCCCGGATTTACTGGAACTGACGCCGAGCTTGATGACGCCGTCAGCGGCGAGCAGCGTGGGTACAGGTCCGACGGCAAGAACGAAGGCGAAGAGACCGGCCATGGATCGTCGTTTCATGTTTTCTCCTCTCAAGTGATTAAAAAGGTGCGCGGTGGCAACCGGGATAAACAACGAACATCACACGGTCTGCGCTCGCTCGATCTTGAACGCCTCGACAGCCTCGCGCAGCTTGCTCGCCGTAGTGTTGAGCAGGTTCATCAGACCTGCCGTTTCCTGTGAGGTCTGCGAGGTCTCGTTGCTGACGCCGCCCACGACGACCATGTTCTCGACGAGGTTCTCCGACATCTGCACCTGCTGGGCGGCGGCCTGGGTGATAGCCTCGATCAGGTCCGCCAGCTGGTTGGAAACGGTTTCGATCTGCTGCAACTTCTCATGGGCGCCGTCGGCAAGCTGCGAACCCTGGACAACCTTGCCGATACTCTCATCCATACGATTGCTGACGTCCTTGATTTCCGACTGAATGCTCTTGACCAGCATGTCAATCTGCTTGGTCGAGTTGCTCGAACTTTCTGCCAGCCGCTGCACCTCTTCGGCAACGACGGCAAAACCGTAACCGGCGTCGCCGGCCATGGCCGCCTGAATGGAGGCATTCAAGGCAAGGATGGATGTTCTATCTGCAATATTATTAATAATTTCAACAACGTTTCCGATCTCCATCGAACTCTCGCCCAGACGCTTGATGGAACGGGCGGTTTCGTTGATCTGCTCGCGGATTTCGTCCATGGCGCGGTTCGTTTTCTCGACCGCCTCGGCGCCTTCGCGGGCATTGGAACGGGAAATCTCCGAAACTTCCGCCGATCTCGCCGCGTTTTGGGAAACCTGCCGAATCGAAGCCGCCATGGTGTTGAGCGCCTGGATGGCGGCGTTGACCTGCTGGGCCTGGTCGGTACTCTTGACGGCGAGGTCGGATGTCCGTTTGGAGACGTCGGTTGCGGTGGCATCGACCGAAAACGTCGCCGACTGCACCTGGCGGACAATGCTGCCGAACTGCTCGGCCATGGTGTTGAAGGAGTCGGCGATGGCACCGGTGATGTCCTCGGTCACCTCGGCGCGCGCGGTCAGATCGCCTTCGGTGAGGTCGGCGATCTCGTTCATCAGCTTCATGATGGACTCCTGAATGGCGTCGCGCTCCTCCTGGCTCTGAATGAGGACGGTGATATTGTCGAGCATACCGTTGAGGGCGGTGGCCATGTCGCCGAGTTCGTCGCGGCTCACCACCTCGGTACGGGCCTGAAAGTTACCCATGCCCATCTCACTGAGCAGGTCCATGATCAGGTTGATCTGCCGGGTCAGGCCCCTGGACAGCCCGAACGAAATCAGCAGACCGATCAGAACCGCAGCGATACCCACGCCGACGACAATCCTCTGCACGAGCGCAGCGGCCTCCTCCATGCGGGCCACGGCCTGCTGTTCGTTGGCCACGGCATCCTTGAGGAAGGCCTGGATAACCGGTTCCGCCTGCTTGACCGCTTTCTGATACGCCAGAATGCGGTTACTGATTGTCTCGTCGGTCTTGACGACGTCGGCGAACCATTTGGCAAAATCACCGGTCTGGGTGAGCAGGGTGCCTTGCGCCGCGGGGTTTTCCGTCCACGCCCTGATCGCCTCCTCAAAGGATTTCGCCTCGACCAGTACCCTCTCGCCGCTCTGGCTGTCGGGGACGAGCGTATATTCCTGCATGCTGTACAGCAAGGATTGGAAGAGCGACTGGATCCTGGGAGAGGCGACCGTGGCCATGGATTTCCGCAACGCATCGACCGACTGGCGCAGCTTGGTCAACTCGCCGAACTCCGGGTTGACCTGGAGTTCCAGGATGTTCACCGTGCTCATGAATGTCGCCAGGTAGTTGTTGATGGCGTCCATGGCCCGCTGGGCGTCCGCTTTGTCCTTGGCGTCAACCGCCGTCTGCTGAATCTCGTACAACTTCTGATAGGCTTCACCGCCGGCGGCGATGAACTTGTTCAGATATTGCGTCTTGGCCTCGGTAATGCCGATTTTATTGTAATTGAGGAGGAAATCCTTCTCGTGCCCATTCATGACCCGCACCGTCTTCTCGATGTCGAGGCTCAGCCGGGCGATTTTGCCGTGCACCTGGACGAGTTCGTCGATGGTCGTATTGGCGAACCGCTGCGAAATGGTGGCGATCACGATAACGGCAAGCGTGAGGACGATCATGACGGTAAAGGCAACCATCAGCTTACCGCGAATATTGAGCTTATCGGTCAATGCCGAAAACGGGTTGCCCAACCAGCGCCTTTGTTTTCTGTCTTCTTCCATTCTGCCTCCGAACCTCCTTCCTCAACTGAAATCAAATCTCGTTGTCGACAAGCAACCGGGGTGCCGCCGCGCCCGCTGTCCCGAAGGGTTGGCGGGCGCCGGCAAAGCTCTTCTTTTGTCAGGGCATGCCCCACACTGACGTGTTCCCGCGAAAAAACGTCGACCACGACCGGACCGCGGGAACACGGTCCGGTCGTACCCGTCACTTCTTGACAAAGGCGTCGATGCCTTCTTCCTTCCAGACTTTCAACGTCCGCTCGTCCTTGGGATTGATTTTCACGCCAATGGCATTCACCGGCACGGTGTTCTTCTTTTGAATCTCAATCCAGTTCTTCTTGATGATTGCATCCAGAGCCATACCGATATCCTCCTGTTGTTGTGGTGATTGCGCGGGTTACTGAAAATCCCGCACCATTGTTTCAATCGCCACCGTGTTACACACCTGCTCGCAGGACGGGCCGACCAGGGCAATGGCCGAATGGCGCAGGCCCGTAGCCAGCATGCGTGCCGCGATGGCATTCATCCCCTCCATGTCCACATGCAGAATCTGATCCAAAATCTCGGCCGAATCGACAAACCGGTTGAAGTAAAAGGCCTGGGTGGCCAGACTGCTCATGCAGGTATGGGAGTTTTCCTGAGCGATGATATGCTGCCCTTGCAACTGCATCTTGGCGATCCAGAGTTCCTCCTCGAGAATCGGCGACGTTTGCAGGGCCATGCCCTTGATCTCCTGGAAGATCCGGGAAAGGACCGGGTGGAGCAGTTCCGGGGCGGTCGACCCCTCGATCACGATGACACCGTCATCCCGATAGGCCTGATATTCAGCCGTTATTTCATACACCACCCCCAATTCCTGCCGCAGGGTCCTGAACAGGCGGGAACTCATGCCTCCGCCCAGGATGGCCGTGAGCAGATGGAGGAGGTAGCGCTCCGCCGCCGCGTAGGGGGCCGCTTGCAGCCCGATCGAAAAATAGACATGGGAGACACCCTTGCATTCCACCGTCACGCCGCCGTGAAAAACGGGACGAACCGGCCGGGCGTCGGTCTTGCCGTCGTCCGCCATCATCCAGAAGGCATCGGCCACATTGGTGACCATGTCCTGATGGCGGACATTGCCGGCGGCCGCGACGATCAACCGGCGCGGCTGATAATTGTCACGGACATAGCGGATCACATCCTCCTGCTGCAAGGCCGCCACCGAGGCGATGGTGCCGCCGATGGGCCGTCCCAGCGGATGTCCCTGCCAGACATGTGCCTTCAATCGCTCGTGGGCGCAGACATCCGGCCGGTCGAGTTGGGCGCTCAATTCCCTGATGATCGTCTCCTTTTCCTGATGGACAGCGTACTCGGCAAACTGGGAGTTCACCAGCAGATCACCCATCAGATCAATCAGATAGGTCCGATAGTCATCCAGTACCGTGGTCGTGAAACAGGTGTAGTCGCGGGAGGTGAAACCGCCGATCTGGCCACCGGTGGTATCCATCATCCGGGCGATTTCGTCGGCATCCCGCTGCTTGGTTCCGTCAAACATCAGGTGCTCGGCCAGATGGGCGACACCATTCCGGTCCTCCGCCTCATCCATCGGACCGGCAGCCATGAGAAATCCGAGCGATATGGAACGCACCCCCTCCATTCGCCTGGTCACCACCCGAATCCGGTTGTCGAGAACGCTTTGCTCCACCATTACCGGCACACCTCCCTGCCGCGGCCGGCATACGTACCCTGCACCACCGGCCCGAGATCGAACAGGACAACCGAATCGCCCTGACGCCGAAAACAGCCACGCACCAGGCCCGATTCGCGCAGGGAAGAGGGGACCTTCCCCTGCTCGGACGCCTGCGCCAGCTCCTGGCCGGATATCTTGGCGAGTTGCATCCTGACCTTGGCACTCACCACCGCTTTCAGCGATTCGCCGGTCACCGGATCGACCGCGCCGGTACGGACCACCACCAGTTGCCGGTATTGTTCCTGCCGGACAGGCTGATGCCGGTCGCATAATGCCTCGAGGTCGACCACCGGCAACAGGCTGTCGTGGTACAGCATCACACCCCTGAGATACCCCGGACTCCCAGGTATGTATTCCACGGGCCGTGGCCCAAGGATCTCGACGACCTGGTTTTGACTGAACAGGCAGGCAACGTTTTCCGCGGCACCGTTGATCGACAGGGGCAGCAGAAAACTTCGGATACCGGCCTGTTGCCGTTCGTGTGCCATGATCATGCCTCCATCCGTTCCCGCGCCCGGTCCGCAACCATGCCCGGTTCCGGGACATCTCCCATCGTTGCCGCCAGCGCGGCCTGCAGGTCGATCAACAGAATCAGGTCCATGCCATTGACCAGCACACCGGGAATGAGCGCCCTCGACTGTCCGGTGAAAGCGGGCGGCAACGGACGGGCAGCGACGACATCCGCCATGATGATTCTACCCTTGCCGCTCATGGTCAGGGCCATGACCTGCTCCCCGTGGCCGATGATCAGATAATAACATCCCCGCCCGGAAGAGATCCTGTCGCCGTTTCTGCCCATCAGTGCCCGCACATCGCAGATCACCGCCCGGTTGCCATGGGGCAGGGGCAGATACAACCGGCCCTCCTCTTCCATCGGCTTGACCGCGCCGTCGTGGAGCATACCGACACCGAGCACGCATTCCTTGTCGACCGCGAACAACTGCCGGCCTATCTGAGCGAGATAGAGCGTTTTCATGCCATCACCTCGCGTCCGGCGGCCTGCGGGGACACATCGCCCCGGCCGGTCAGCCTGAGTACGGTGTCAACGAACTCCTCATCCTTGCACGGCTTGTTCAAGAATGCCCTGGCTCCCAACTGCAGCGCCTTTTCCTGATGCTTGCCGGACGTCCGCGAGGTCAGCATGACCACCGGAATGTCCTTGCCTCCGGGGACATGGGGCAGTTTTGCGAGGAACTCGAACCCGTTCATCCGCGGCATCTCGATATCCAGGACAATGCAATCGGGGCGGACTTCCTCCATCTCCAGTTGTTCGATGGCATCCAACCCATCCTTGGCCTCGACCGGTGCCCAGCCGTTGGCGGTCACCAATCGGCTCATGACGCGGCGGATGGAGATGGAATCGTCGACAATCATCACGGTGAACGTGCTGGGAATCTCCAGGTTGAAGGCGGTGGCGTCGCCCTGCTCGGCACGGAACGTCGCCTGCACCAGAGCGGGGATGTCCAGTACCGGCACGACGCTGCCATCGCCCATGACCGCGGCCCCGGACACGCCGGCAACCGACCGCAGGTGAGGACCGAGCCCCTTGATGACGATTTCTTTTTGCCCGGTGATCTGGGGAATGGCGAGGGCGATGGTCCGCCCGCCGGCAAACATGTTCAGTACCAGCGAGCCACGTTCTTCCGTATTCTGGTCGGGCACGCCGAGCAGACCGGCCAGCGAATACCAGGGCACCGTCTCGCCGGCGATGCGGCACGTTCCCTCCTCGATGGAGATGCCATCCTGTTCCAGCCGATGGATATCCTTGATGTCGCTCAGGGCGATGCCATAGGTCACCTCGCCGATCTTCACCAGCAACGCCCGGACAACGCCGAGGGTAAGGGGCACGCGCATGACGAAGGTCGTGCCCATGCCGGCCTGGGTTTCCACCGCGATGGAGCCTTGCAGTTCCCTGACGTTTTCCCTCACCACGTCCATGCCGACGCCGCGACCCGAGATTTCGCTGATCGTCTTGGTACTGAAGCCCGGATAAAAGATGAGTTCGGTGAGCTGCTCCTCGTCCATCCGGTCGGCCGCAGTCCCCAGCCCGAAGTTCCGTGCCTTGTCCCGGATAGCGTCGAAATCCAGTCCCCGCCCGTCGTCGCTGAAACGGATAACGATGTGATTGCCCTCTCTCCGTCCGGACAGGGTGATGGTGGCGACGGCCGGTTTGTCGCAGCCCTTTCGCTCATCAGGCGACTCGACGCCGTGATGGATGGCATTGCGGACCAGGTGCATGAACGGATCGGCCAGTTTCTCCCAGACCATGCGGTCGAGTTCGACCCGTTCGCCCTCGATCACCAGGCGAACCCGCTTGCCCAACCGGGAAGCCACATCGCGCATGGTGCGGCTCAGTCGCGACGACAGGGTCGACATCGGGCTCATGCGGGTACGCATCATCTGGACCTGCAACTCACGGATCACCCGGTGCTGGCGGCCGATATCGCCGCCGATGCCGCTGTAAATACCCGCCAGATTGGTGTGAATGGCGGCAACGTCGATCGCCGACTCGTTGAGGGAACGGATAATCAGGTTCAGTTGGGTGTACCGGTCCAACTCCAGGGCATCGAATTCGGAAAAACTCTGGCTGGCCTTGATGTCGGCCACGGCCTTGTCGAGGTGGATGAAATGGCGGGACAACTGATCCAGGGCCTTGACTTCGAACTTGGTTTCCAATTCCAGGGCAATGTCCTTCAGCCTCCGGGAAGTCAACTCCATCTCTTCCAGCGCTTTCCGGAACAAGCCCATGTTCTGATCGAAACCACTGATCCCCACCAGCAACTCATTGGCCAGATTGATGAGGATATCGAGCTGCGCCTGGTTGATCCGGATGGTCCGGGTCGTTTCAGAAACAACGGTCTGTTGGGGGGCGGTCGCATCGGGCTCCTGTCCGGCGCCGTCTCCCGGCAAGGCCTGCTCCGGCACGACCGCCGTGGCGATCGGCTCTCCGACCGGCGGTTCCTCGGCGGGTGCGTCTTCCCGGGAAATGGCCAGCAGGCGCTGGAGGAGATCGGTTTGCCTGTCCGCCGCAGCCGTTTCGGGGGCTTCCACCAGCAGGCCCAGGAAATCGAGGGTGCCGGCCAGGGTATCGACCGTCTCCGGATCGAGGTGGCGGGCACCTTCGTAGAGCCAGTCCAGAAAATCCTCGACACCGTGAGCATAGGCGGCAATGTCCTGCAAACCGATCACCGCGGAAGCGCCTTTGATGGTATGCACGGCCCTTCTGATTTTCCGGACCTCCTCTTTCTGCCCGGTATTGAGGACAACCCGATCGCTGATTTCGGCGGCAAGCGTCTGCATCGAGCTATGCAGTTGCTGGAGATGTTCCTCCGCCTCTTCGAGAAAGCCTTCGCGCAGCAGCTGTTTTTCCTCGTCGTTGAACAACGCGCCCGGCAACGCCCCCTCACCGGAACCCCCTTCCCGTGTCCCGGCGGAAGCGGCGGAGGATTCGAGCGCCTCGAGCACCGCCTCGCTCAACACATCCATGCCCTCGCCCGGCGGGAGGACCTGGCCCCCTTCCATGCAGGCCTGGAGTTCGGCCAACACCGTCTGCGCCCGCTGCTCATCGAACCGCGCCGGAGCCAGGATCATCGTTGCCAGCAGATCCAGAGAAGCGGACAAGGGCGGCACCATCCGCTGCTCCATGCCGGCCGCGGTTTCGTACAACCAATCGAGCACATCCTCCACCAGGTGGGCGTAGGCGGCGAGATCGGCAAGACCGATGACTCCGGCCGCCCCCTTGATGGTGTGCACGGACCGCCGGATTGTGCGGACCGTTTCCCGCAGATCGCCAACCATGGGTACGGTGCCGATGACCCGGGTTTCCAAGGTCTGCATCGACTGGTGCAACACCTCCAGATGTTCTTCCGCTTCGACCCGGAACTCGGCCATCAGTTCGTCGTCGGGCGCCATTGCCGCTGCCCCGGACGAAAGCGCCTCGTCAACGATGGGTTCCTGCATGGCATCAAGGGGAAACAACTCGTCCGGACAGGAATCGAGGCCGCTGAAATCGGCCTCGGTGAGGGCGGTCAGCCGGGCCTCGTCTACCGGGATTCCCTGTTGGAGATCGTGGCAGTAGTGCTCGATGCGGCCGACGGTCGCCTCCATGACGGCACAGGCCTCGGCGGAGAGCGCCTGCCGCTCCTCCAATGTCCGTTCCAGGGCGGTCTCCATGCAGCCGGCAATCCGGCTGAGGCCGTGAATGCCGACCATGGAGGAAGCGCCCCGGATGATGTGCGCCAGCCGGTACAGTTCCTCCAGGGTATCCCGCTTCCGCGGATCCACCCGAAGTTCCCCGATGGCGGCTTTCATGGTCGGGACATACGTCTGCACCTCCTCGACGTATCCCGCAAAAAAATCGTTCCTGTCCTGCGCCATTACCTTGCTCCCGATACAGCAGTTTGCAGTCGGCTCACCGTGATCATTGCCATTCCCGAATCAGGGGCGAGGAACCGAGCCTTTCACCGTCGAGGATATGAACCGTTCGGTCGTCCATGGTATACACCCCTTTGAAGAAGGGGGCCAACCGAGCCAGATGCCCCCTTTGTTCGGGTTCATAGGCAACCAACGGATCGCGTTGTTCATCCAGGTTGACGACGCCGGTGATCCGGTCGGCCATCAGACAGAACTTCAATTCCTGCCGCTGGAAAAGGACATAGGATCGTCGCAGGTGATACCGCTCCTCCCTGATGCCGAAGAGCAGGCAGCAATCGATCACCGACAGGATTTCTCCCCGGATCTGCACGATGCCCCTGATCCATGGGGGAAGATTCGGCAGAGGGGTCACTGCCGGCAGGTAACCGATTTCCTGAATCGAATCGATGGCGAGCGCCATTTCGTCATTTCCCAGCAGGAAAGCGATGTAGGGCTTCTTTTTCCTGATGTTCCGCGACGCCCGTTCCTTCAACAGGGCCGCATCGAGCGCGAGTTCCTGCGCGGTTTCGCGGTCGATGGCGGCGAGCAGCGTCTGCAGGGAGTTTTCCTGCCCTTCGGTATCCGGGCGATGGGACAAGTCGGCCATTGGCTGCCTCATTCAATGCGTCCGTCGAACACAACCATGCGAGTGCGCTCAGGACAGCAGTTTGACGGCGTTGGCGAACAACTCGGCGCTGTCGAAGGGTTTGGTCATATAGACGTCCGCCCCCTGTTTCTTTCCCCAGAACTCGTCGCTTTTCTGGTTCTTCGACGTCAGGAGGATAACGGGCAGGTCCTGCCTCATGGTCTTGATCTTCCTGCACGCCTGAAAACCGTTCAGCTTGGGCATGATCACATCCAGCACGACCAGGTTGGGGTTTTCGGTCTCCACCATGGCCACCGCCTCCTCGCCATCCATGGCGGTGACGACCTGAAACCCGTTCTCCTCGAACGGGGCCCGCATCATATTCAGTTGGGTGGGACTGTCGTCGACAACCAGAATTTTCCCTTTGGCCATGGCGCTCTCCTTATGGTTCGTTTTCTTTTGCAAGGTGTCTATGCAGAATGGTCACACGTATTTTTGAATCTCGGCGATCATCATGTCCGGATCGAACGGTTTGGTGAGATAGGCGGAGGAGCCCGCCATCTTGCCTTTCATCTTGTTGATGAAGCCATCCTTGCTGGTGAGCATGATCACCGGTATATCCTTGAATTCCCTGTTTCCCTTGATGATCGACAGGATCTTGTAGCCGTCCATCTTCGGCAGAATGACATCGAGCATGATCAAATCGGGCCGTTCCTCGCTGATCTTGCTCAGGGCCTCGAGACCGTCCGCCGCCTCCACCACCCGGTATCCCTGACGGCTGAGGGTGATGGAGATGACCTTTCTGGTGGTGGAACTGTCCTCCACCACCAAAATCATTTTCCGCTCGGCCATCGTGGAGGTATCGACGACCTCGTCGGACATTGCGGCGGGGACGACCTCGACCTTGCCGCGCACCGGCTGCTCTTCCAGAGACCGGTGGGCCAAATGATCGAGCAGCAGTTTCAACTGATTGGCGAACAGGGCCTTGTCCGGGGCCATTTTCGCCGTCTTGTCGAGGTAGGCCAGGGCATCCTGGAAATTGCGGTTGTTGACGCTGATCAGGCCCAGGCAATAGAGAGAAATGAGACTGCGGGGATATTTCCGCAGAATGCGGGTATAACGCTGCCGAGCCTTTTCGAGCCAGCCCGTGTCGACCGATCCCGACTGCACCAGGGTTTCGCGGGTGATGACCAGATGCCCCCGGCAGTACCGGCAGGTGGCGGCGCCTTTATTGAGGGGAGCCCAACAGAAATAACACTTGCGGACCACATCGTCGGTCAGATGAGCCGAGACGGCAGCGAATTTGTTGTGTTCTTCCTTGACCATCGGATCGTCGGCATCAAGGCTCGCCGCCATTTTCAGGGCCTTCTTCATGATTTCCACATTGCCCTGGATACGGGAATACCAGACCCAGGCAGCGGCGTTGTTGCGGTTTTTCTTCAGATATTGGACAAGATCGACATGCGCTTCCTTGTATTGCTGCTGTTCCGCCTTTTCAATGGCGGTCGCAAGCAGGGCTTCACCGGATTCATCAAGGGCGCTTTTCCGTTCGTCCTTGAGTTTTGAAACCTCGAGCAGGATATTGATGAGCGAGTTATTGATCGTCCTGGGAACGGTGCGCAGAGGGAACAATTCTATCTGAATGTCATCCCAGAGAAGAATCTCGATTGCCGCCTTCAATCCGCTCAACCTGCCGAGTTCGGCGTGAACGAGTTCTCCATTCTCTATATCGAGCGTGCCGACATTGCTTTCCCTCGTCACATGCAATGTCTGCGACTTCTTCTCCATGGCAAAAATCTGCACGATATTGTCCAGGGAGAATCCATCGATTTTTTTCGTTTTCGTCACCATCGCATTTTTCCGGAAACTGCTGTTCTCCATTGTTATTCTTCTTTTATAAGAAGCATTTCCCATCCCCCAGCACGGGACATGAACAACGCAGAACAAAGAATCAGCCGCACACCACTGGCAACACTCGGAAAACCACCCGCAACCGGCAATTGCATAATCGCAGCAGCCGTCGAACAGCCGGCTCGTCCGGCACCGCCAGCAATGGTATGGATATTCGAAACACTACGGAGAGCAGAGCAATTTCCATTCCCGGCAAGCCGGATGCGGTCTGTCAACCTGCATGCAGAGGCGGAAATCGCGGTGAGGTGAACGACGTTGCGTCAAAAACGGTGTTGAAAAATGCGTTGCCCCACTTTGAACTCCTCAGGGTCAATTGTGTGGGCAAAAAAAATAAAAATCAAAAAGAAAGTGCACGCCATGGGGCTGCCGAACGGGCATGGGCCTTCGCTGTCACCCGATTTTGCTTGTCCCCCAAGGAAATACGGACAATGGACGGCATGCGCGCCAATATTTGTCACTTATTGACAATAATCGTCATCTCCTGCTCGGCTTCTGCCAGCATCCGGTCGATGAGAGTAAGGCCACCCTGCCAAAACGCCGCATCATCGAGATCGATACCGAAAGGACGGACGAGGTCGTAGGGCGAACCGCTGCCTCCGGCTCGCAGCAACTCCAGGTAGCGGTCGACAAAGCGTTCCCCTTCCTCCTGATAACGGGCATAGAGCGCCAGGACCAGCAGTTCGCCGAAGGCGTACGAATACACGTAGCCGGGCGTGCTGAGAAAGTGGGAAATATAGGCCCACCACAGGCCATAGTCGTCCCGCAGGGTCACCGCATCGCCGAACATCAGTCGCTGGGTTTCCAGCCACAGGGCTGCGAACTGGTCCGCCGACAACTCGCCCTGCTGCCGTCTGGAGGTGTGCATCGCCGCCTCGAACCGGTTCATGGCCACCTGGCGGAAGACCGTGGCGAAAATCGACTCCAGCTTCTGGCAGATGAAGGCCAGCCTCGCTTTTGGCGCCAGCAGACCGACCTGGGCCTTGAACACCAGCAGTTCGGCGAAGACCGAGGCGGTCTCGGCCAGGACCAGCGGCGTATCGCTGTTGTAGAACCCCTGTTCCGCCGCCAGGAACTGATGGACGCCATGGCCCAGCTCGTGCGCCACGGTGGCGACGTCGCGCATGTTGCCGGTGTAGTTGACCAAAAGGTAGGGATGGGCCTCCGGAACACAGGGATGGGCAAAGGCGCCGCCCCGTTTGCCCGCGAGGATGGGGGCATGGATCCAGCGTTCAGCGAAGAACCGCTCGCCGATGGCCGCCATCTCCGGCGAAAAACCGGCAAAGGCCTCGAGGACGATCCGCCGGCACTGCTCCCAGGGGATGGCCGCTTCCTCGCCGCCGGGCACCGGCGCGTAGCGGTCGTAGTCAAACAGCTCGCCACCACCGAGCAGCCGCCGCTTCAGGCGGTAATACCGATGGACGATGTCGTACCGGGCAACCACCGCGTCAACCAGGATGGCAACGGTCCGCTCCTCCAGTTCGTTGTTCAGGTTGATGGCGCTGTCCCAGGCGGGATAGCGGCGCATCCGGTCGGCAATCATCTTCTCGGCGGCCAGAGTGTTGAATACATGGGTCAAGATGTGCAGATTGGCCCTGAGCCCGGCGGTCAATTCCTCTGCCCCATTCCTGCGCACCTCGCGGTCCGGATGGTAGAGATCGCTCAGCACCTCCTCCTCGGTCCGCTCCCGCGCGCCGAAACGCAGTTGCCCGAACAGTTTGTCAAACAGGAGATTCCAGGCGCTTCGGCCCACCGGCCTGAGTTCCTGTAACAACTCCTCTTCCCTGTCACTCAACTGATGTGGAGCGAACCGCCGCAACACCGCGAGATAATGGCGATAGCGGCGCAAGGCGGGTTGGCGCAGCAAGGCTAGCGCCCTCTCCTCGTCGAGCCGGTTCCATTCCAGACGGAAAAAAACCGTCAGCTTGCCCACCGCGGCCTCCAGTTCCTCGACCTGCTGCAGCAGGGCCGAAGCGGCGGCATCGCCGGTCTGGGTGATGAAATGGAGATAGGCAAAGGCGCCCAGCCGGGCCAGAAGGGTATCGATGGCCTCCAGATGCCCGACCACCCGATCGAGGCCCCCGGCGTCGAGCGCGGCTATCCGGCCGGTTGCCTCGGCGGCCAGGCTCTCGGCCATTTCCCGGCAACGGGCTATGTCGTTTTGGATCTCCGGGCCATCCGCGGCCGGATACAAGGCACTGAGATCCCACAGTACCGTCGCGGTACCGAGTTGAGTATTGCTATCATGCATCATGATCACCTGAAAATGACATTGTCGCCTGCTCCGAATCGCAACGATCTCCCAGAGAGACGACGACATCGAGATCTTCCTTCATCACAGTTCCATCCGCATCGGTCAGCCCGGACACGCTTCTACAAAGAGCGCAATTGCCTTTGCCATCAATTTCCAGCCAATAGCCGGGCTTGATCCGGTACGCGGCACCCTGTTCATCGATTATATCAAACAGTTCGCTTGCCAGTACAAACGACTTCAGCGAACGGTGCTTTTTTTTGCTCGCCGTAAATGCCTCCGAGCAATTTCGCTGCAAATAGGCCCCAGCCGCGGCCAACCTGCACCAGCCTTGTCCGCCCGCCTTGCCGAGTCCCCTTGGGGCTGCATACCAGATCAGATGAACGATTACCAAGTGCCCGGCCGAGTCCAGACCATGAGGCAAGACCTGCATGGCGGGATCGGCAATCATTTGGGCGAATTTTTGGGTTACCTGATAGAATTGGGTCAAGTCGTGCCGCAGGGTCTGGGCCTCCTTGAACTGGTCGTCGAGAAAGAGCGCCAACCTGCACCGGCCCACCGGCGAATTGAGATCAAAGTCGGAAAAGAGGTGGTGAACCAGCCGGTTTCGCTTTCCAGCGAGATCATGAAGTCGTCCGGCGAATTCTTTTTGAGCCTGGCCGTCATCACCAAAGGGACGAAAAATGAAGCGCATCTGCGCCTCACCAGAGGCGAGTTGGTCATCGTTAGGTTGGGCTTGCGGTTCGGTCAACACCCGCTCGTGAAACAAGCGGCTCAAGCAACCCATGGTCTTGGTGGCGTAAGCGGCGGTTTGCTGCTTGAGCTGTTCCTGCAGCGAGGGATGCTCAGGGTCGCGGGGGTTGAGGCTGAACTGAAGCCCCTGCCGACTGACAAAATACTTCAGCGCCCCTTCGATCCATTGTAATTCGACGATATTACGACCTATCCGCCGCAAGGTATCGTCGATGCTCGGAGCATTTTCCGCGGCCATGTCCTTTGCGGTCAATAACCTGATCGCATCAGAGACTCACCTTCAGGCCGGCGATGAAAGGCCCCACTGCCGCCGGCCCTTGGGCGTCGACCAGTTTGATGGTGGCGGTGCCGATGACCGCCATGTCGGCCTTGCCGGCGAGCCTGGCCACATCCTCGCGGTTGCTGATGCCGAAGCCGACCGCCAGCGGCAGGGCGGTGGCCCGGCGGCATCTGGCCAGATACTGATCGAGGGCCTGGTCAAAGGCGGTCTGCCGGCCGGTGACCCCCCGTCGGGCCACGCAATAGACAAAACCCGCTCCCTGGGCCGCCACCTGCCGCATCCGCTCGTCGCTGGAGGTGGGGGTGAAGAACAGTACCGGCGCCAATCCCAATTCCTTGCTGGTCGCCAGGTAGCCCTGCCCCTCCTCGGGCGGCAGATCGGCAACGATGGTGCCACAGAAGCCGATGTCGCGGGTGCGGCGGAGGAAGGCGGCCTCGCCGTATTTGAACACGATGTTGTAGTAGGTCATGAACAAAAAACGTACCTGGGGAAAGGCGCCCGCCATTTCCTGGCCGAAACGAAGGCATTCCTCCACGGTGATGCCCTGGTCCAGGCTCCGCTGATTGGCCTTGAGGATCACCGGGCCGTCGGCGATGGGCTCGGAAAAGGGGATCTGCAACTCGATGCAGTCCACGCCGGCCTCCGCCATCTGCCGGATCACCTCGCGGTTGATCGCCAGCGAGGGATAGCCCAGCACCAGATGGGTCATAAGAAGAATTTTTTTCTGTTGCCGCCGTTGTTTCAGCTCATGCTCCAAATTTCCGCTCACATCGCACCTCAATAAGAAAAAACCCGCACCGGCGAGAGGCCCCGCCGTTCAACCGATGCTGTACGCCGCCGCCCGCTTGACGATGAAGTCCTTCCATGACGGGTCGTCGAAGGCCTGGGCAATGGTGAAAATATCCTTGTCGCCCCGGCCGGACATATTGATGATGATCGCCTGGTCCGGCGACATGGCCGGCGCCTCCTTGAAGGCCTGGACAAAGGCGTGCGCCGATTCCATGGCCGGGATGATGCCCTCGGTGCGCATGGTCAGGCTGAGCGCCTCGATCACTTCGCGGTCGGTGGCGGCGGCAAACCGCACCCTGCCCCTTTCGCCGAGGTCGACCAGGATCGGCGAGACCCCTACATAATCGAGGCCGGCGGCGATGGAATGCGTATCGAGCATTTGTCCCTCCGGGCTCTGGAGGAACATGGTCTTGTATCCCTGCGCCACGCCGGGGGTGGCGCCGCTGCCCTCGATCATCCGGGCCGCGTGTCTGCCGGTGGCAATGCCCTCGCCGCCGGCCTCGACCCCGACCAACTCAACGCCGGGTTCGTCGAGGAATCCCTGGAAAATGCCCATGGCGTTGGAGCCGCCGCCGACGCAGGCATAGACCCGGTCCGGCAGGCGGCCGTGCTGTTTGAGGATCTGCTGCCGCGCCTCCTGACCGATGATCGACTGGAACCAGGCCACCATTTCCGGAAAGGGATGCGGACCGCAGACCGTGCCGATGACGTAGTGGGTGTCGTCCATCGAAGCCACCCAGTCGCGGAAGGCCTCGTTCATGGCGTCCTTGAGGGTGCGGCTGCCGTCGGTGACCGGCACCACCGTGGCGCCCAATTTCTCCATCCAGAAGACGTTGGGCCGCTGGCGGGCGACATCCTCCTCACCCATGTAGATGGTGCAGGCAAAGCCGAAACGGGCCGCCATAGTGGCGGTAGCCATGCCGTGCTGCCCGGCGCCGGTCTCGGCGATCACCCGCTTCTTGCCCATCCGCCTGACCAGCAAACCCTGGCCCATGACGTTGTTGGCCTTGTGGGCGCCGGTGTGGTTGAGGTCCTCCCGCTTGATGAAGATCCTGGCCCCGCCGAAATGACGGGTCAGGTTCTCCGCAAAGGTGAGCGGCGTCGGCCGGCAGGAGTAATTGCCCATCAACTCGACATATTCCTGCCAGAACGACGCATCGGCCCGAGCCTGCTCGTAGGCCTTGTTCAAATCGGCAAAGGTCGCATGGAGGACCTCCGGGATGAAGGCCCCGCCCCACTGTCCATAATATCCTTTTTTCATTGCTGTTCTATCCGTGAAATGATCCGACGAAACCAGGCCGAGGCAGACCTGCCGCCACCGGCTGGGCAACCGTCATTTGTAGCACGTCGCCACGCAATCTTCAGTTCTTTTCTTGGCCTTTTCGCGAAAACGGCCTCAATCCAGTCGGCGGCGGCAGGCCTCGGCAAAATCCTCGGGATAATGCCCGAGGATGAACCGCCCCTGGGCCTCGCTGAAGCCCCCCATCGACCAGGGCAGCTTGGGCAGGAAGGCGTACAGCAGCCGCTGACCGTTGGCCGTCCCGAGCCGTTTGGCGTATTCGATCGAGGTCACCATGGTGGCACCCAAGCGGGCCAGCACTTGCTGCGCCTTGAGCATGCCCGTGTCGATGGAACTGCGTACCGAGGTATCCGCCTCCACGACATTGCCCACCGGTTTGCCGGCGCAGTCGGCCTTGACCAGCAACTGCAGCTCCCACTGGGAAACCTGGGCCTTGGGCACGAAGAGCACGACGCGGTCATCCTCCCAGACCACGAGCGACTGCCTGCCCGTGCCGCCGTCGGTGCGAGTGTTGTTGGCCAGGGCCAGCAAATAATCGTTAAAGAAATCGGAATGATACTCCTCACGATAGCGGGCGACCACCTCGGCGACCAGATCGCCGCAGCAGTAGGCGGGGAAAACCGAACCATCGGCGTCGTCAACCCACTGCGGAACCAGGGCATACTGCTGATGGATCATCTGGTGCGAGGCGTGCAGCCGGTATCCGGACCCGGAAAAGTCGTAGCCGAAGTTCCAGCCCCACAGAGTGGCAAAGGCCTCCACATCGGTGTTGCCGGCGGCCAGACGCGCGACGATCGCCTGCCGGAGCGCCTCCAACTCCTCGCCGCTGAGCCGGCGGCGGCGCACCTCCGGCGCTATTCCCAGCCTGTCGGCAAGGATCACGAACACGCGCTGATAGTAGAGATGGCGCAGCCCTACCATGTCTTCATCGGATAGATCGGCGATGCGGTAGCGGATGGCCGCGGGCGCGCAGTTGGCGGCGTAATGTCCCCAGGGGATGTAGGAATTGCCGCGCAGATACTCGAACACCTCGGTTGCGCCGTGGCGGTAATCGCCGACGATTTCGCTGCCGCCCTGTACCCCCGGCCGCAGCACCATGATCTCCTTATAGTTATCGGGGAGATACTGGTTATTGGCAATGGTCTCGAACAGTTCGAAGTCGTCGATCTCCGGGCGAATCCGGCCGTTCTGTTCCTGATAGCGCACCCCTGCGGGCGTGCCGTCAGCAGCGCAGACGAACCGGCAGCAGGAGTGCGCCAGCCAGGTCAATTCCTCGGAATCGGTGGAAGAGGCTGCCAACTGGTAGCGGAGCGGCAGGGGCAGCTGGGAGACGATCTCGCGCACCGCAGCGGCGGAACAATGCCGGTCGAGCACGGTTCGCAGGGAAACCTGCGGCGGCGGCGCCATGCGGATCGATCCCGGATCGGCGGCCCGGGCGTCGGCCCAGCTGGAATCGATGTACGTGCAGCCGCGAAAGGGAAAGGGATTGGGAATTTCGTAGATCGTCCTGGTTCCGGCCACGGTCACGTCGCCTGCGGGGAAATTGGCGGTGTTGCCCACCTCGGTGCCGTCGGCGAGCTGCCCGAGGGTGCAACGACAGTCCCGTTCACGCAGGTTGGCCACCGTATAGGAGGGGGTGTGCCGGCCGACCCGGAAACGGCCGTCGGGTTGTATCGATGTTGTCAGCATATCCGTCTCAGTCCATCCGTTCCGCATCCTGAGAAACCATGGCAAACGGCCAGCGGCCGCGGCAGGATTCCCTTGTATCCCTGGCATATCTCATGCATAATGTGCCCACGGGGGTGTGGAGCCTTATTAGCACGTGCCGTGTGTTTTGCCTATTGTTTCAGGAGTGGTCCATGGGGTTTCCCAAAATGAGTTTTCGTGTGTGCGAGGTCAGACATTGCCCGCTGTTCCGGTATGGCGATGTCTTTCAGATTTCCGGAATCGCCATCTGCATGGAGAGCCAGGGGGAACACTCCTTCATCAACACCACCATGGTCCATTCGCCGTCCGACCGGGGCAACTGCAAAATCCTCAACGGCGACTTCACCAGGATCATCATCGAATACGAACGGGCCGATCAAATTCCCGACTGCATGATCTCCTGTTCCGGCTGTACCGGCTCCATCCGGCTGGAACATTTCCGGGCCATCGCCAAAGAGGAGGCGCCGGATGGCATCGACCGCCAGATCGGCGGCATTCTGCACCTGTTGGGCAGCTTCTCCTTTTTCCGCCACATCGATCCGAACAACCTCAACAGCGTCATCAAATACTTCAGGCTGCGGACCTGCAAAAAAAACGAGATCATCCTGCGCAAGGGCGATCCCGGCGGTCATTTCTATGTCATCGTGTCCGGGCAGGTCGACATCCTCAACGATGCCGGCATTCCCATTTCCACCCTCGCACGCAGCGATGTGTTCGGCGAGATGAGCCTGATCTGCGAAGAGAATGTCGGCGCCACTGTCCAGGCCGGCAGCGATTGCCAGTTTCTCACCATCGACCACAAGCACTTCAAGGCGCTTGTCCAGAAGTATCCGGCGCTTCAGACCTATTTCACCCGACTGCTGGCCAAGCGCCTGGCCGATTCGAACCGCGTCCGGGCCGACGACTACGCCTCGGGCATGATCGGCAAACTGGAGGAAATACCGCCCGAGGCGCTGTTCCAAACCCTCAATCTCAACCACAAAACCGGGATACTCACCATCACCCAACTGCTGAAGGGCACGGCTCGGTTTTCCCTCCGCCAGGGAGCGCTGATCAAAGCGAGCTACGCCGGCAACAAGGGCGAGACAGCCTTCTACGAGGTGCTCAGGGAAAAAAGCGGGCGGTTCAAATTCACTCCGGGGCTTCCCCCCGAGGATTTCGATGTCCCGGAAATCGGCTATTTCATGAAACTGCTCATGGAGGGCCTTCAGCGCGTCGACGAGCGCCCGAGCCCCACCGTCAGGTGACGACACCCGCCGCACCGGACGCCACACCTCTTTCGATGCGCCATGACGGCGCATCCTCCCGGCATCCCATCGCCGTCGAACCGCCCCATCGTTTCAGCATCACACCCATCGCACAGACAGCCGCACGGCGGGCGGCTCCGGACGGCCCCCTGCCGCCATCCGCTCGAAAAAACACCGACTAGGCGCGATTCACCGAAAAACATCTGCCAATAGCCAGCTCCCGCGTGCCGAACAAGGCGAACACATCCTCCGGCGAGGCGTTCCGGATCATTCCGAACAGGATGCAACACCCTTTTTTTCCTTGACAGGACGGACAACTGGTTGGTAATGAATCACCGTTCAGTTCCGCATACTGTGTATGTGCAAATCCGGTTTTACCAGTCGTATCAACTGTTTCTCTCTTTTTAACTCTCAATCAGGAAAGGTAATTATGTCGTGGTTCATTCAAACTTTTCGATCTTCACTGGGCAAAAAGTACATCATGGCTTTTACTGGGTTTATGCTGGCGGGGTTTCTGCTCGTCCATACCATAGGCAACAGTACAATTTTCTGGGGGAGAAGCGCGTTTAATGCCTACGCGCATCATCTGCACTCATTAGGCATTTTTGTTCCCATCTTTGAAATCGGGCTGTACACCATTTTCTTCCTGCACGTCATCACCGGCATCATCCTCTTTCTGGAAAACCGCAAGGCCCGCGGCGGCAAATACGCCGTCGAGACCAGTGCCGGCGGCCGCACTCTGGGCTCCAAGACCATGCCCTACACCGGCGTCGCCATTTTCATCTTCATCCTCATCCATCTGGCCAACTTTCATTTTGTCGAAAAAACCGAAGTAAAAACCATTTCCGATTTCGTCACCCAAGTTCTGAACAATCCCTTCTTCACCCTTATCTACACGGCGGGCATCAGCCTTCTGTTTATCCATATCAGCCATGGTTTTTGGTCACTGCTCCAGACCTTTGGAATCAGCCATCCGAAATACGACTCTCCGTTGCGCGTCGTCGCATGGGCGCTGGCAGGTATCATGGGCGCCGTATTTCTGTTGATCACCTTCCTTATGGTCATCTCTCGGAATCAATTGCTCTGATACTGTTACGGTTTATTCGAGACGACGGATGATTCCTCCACGGCGCCATTTTTGCTTGGATGGGCATCATCTCAACAAGTTCCACTCCTTTTAACTCCAGCAAAAAGAAACGACTATGCAGCTTGACGCAAAAATACCTGAAGGACCGATAGCAGAAAAATGGGACAAATGCCGTTTTTCCAACAAACTCGTTAACCCTGCCAACAAGCGCAAATACGAAGTCATCATCGTAGGCACAGGCTTGGCAGGCGCTTCCGCCGCAGCAACCCTGGGTGAACTGGGCTACAATGTCAAATCGTTCTGCATCCAGGACAGCCCGCGCCGCGCCCACTCCATCGCCGCCCAGGGTGGTATCAACGCCGCCAAGAATTATCAGGGTGACGGCGACTCGATCTTCCGTCTGTTCTACGACACCGTCAAGGGCGGCGACTTCCGCGCCCGCGAGGCCAATGTGTACCGTCTTGCCCAGGTCGCCAACAACATCATCGACCAATGTGTGGCTCAGGGCGTGCCCTTTGCCCGTGAATACGGCGGCACCCTGGCCAACCGCTCCTTTGGCGGCGCCCAGGTTTCCCGTACCTTCTATGCCAGGGGCCAGACGGGACAGCAGTTGCTCCTGGGTGCCTACTCGGCGATGATGCGCCAGGTAGCCACGGGCAAGGTCAAAATGTACACCCGCCGCGAGATGATGGACTTGGTGGTGGTCGATGGCGTTGCCAAAGGCATCATCGTCCGCAACCTGGTGACCGGCGAGATCGAGAAGTATTCTGCTCATGCAGTTGTGCTGGCCACCGGTGGCTACGGCAACGTGTACTTCCTGTCGACCAACGCCATGGCCTCCAACGTCACCGCCGCCTATCGTTCGTACAAGCGGGGGGCGGGATTCGCCAACCCCTGCTATGTCCAGATCCATCCGACCTGCATCCCGGTCCATGGCGATTACCAGTCCAAGCTGACCCTCATGAGCGAGAGTCTGCGCAACGATGGTCGCGTCTGGGTGCCCAAGAATGTCGGCGACAAGCGCAAAGCGGCCGATATCCCCGAATCCGAGCGCGATTATTACCTTGAGCGCAAGTATCCGTCCTTCGGTAACCTCGTGCCCCGCGACGTGGCATCCCGCAACGCCAAGCAGGCGTGCGACGAAGGCAAGGGTATCGGTGAGACCGGACTCGGCGTCTATCTCGATTTCGCCGATGCGATCAAGCGTGACGGCCTGGATGTGATCCTGCGGAAGTATGGTAACCTGTTCCACATGTACCAAAAGATCACCGACAGCGATCCGACCAAAGAGCCGATGATGATCTATCCGGCCATCCACTACACCATGGGCGGTCTCTGGGTCGATTATCATTTGATGACCACCGTTCCTGGACTCTACGCCACCGGCGAATGCAACTTCTCCGATCACGGTGCCAACCGTCTGGGTGCATCCGCCCTGATGCAGGGCCTGGCGGACGGCTACTTCGTCCTGCCCTACACCATCGGTAATTACCTGGCCACCGTGCCGCCGGTTCCGACCAGCACCGACGATCCGGCCTTCGAAGCAACCGCCAACGAGGTGAAAGAGCAGATCACCAAGCTCATGAAAAACACCAAGAGCGGCAAAGGCGGCCAGACCGTCGACCATTACCACAAGGAACTGGGCAAGATCATGTGGGATTACTGCGGCATGGCCCGGAACAAGGAAGGATTGGAATACGCTCTCAAGCGCATTCCCGAAATCCGTGCCGAATTCTGGGAAAATGTCGTCGTGCCCGGTTCGGGTCAGGAGCTCAATCAGTCGCTGGAGCGCGCCGGTCGCGTTGCCGACTTCCTTGAGTTCGGTGAACTGCTGGTTCGTGACGCACTCAACCGGGAAGAGTCCTGCGGCGGCCACTTCAGAGAAGAAAGCCAGACAGAGGAAAACGAAGCCAAACGTGACGATGCAAACTTCAGCTATGTCGCTGTTTGGGAATACAAAGGCCAGGGAACGGTACCGGCATTGCACAAGGAGCCGCTGACCTTCGAATATGTCATTCCTTCACAGCGCAGCTACAAGTAATGCATACTTGTGCACTTGTATAAACGGGTTCATTACTGAAGTTTAAACTCCAACGCAGAAGAACGAATATGTCATCGAAAACGATCAATATAAATGTAAAAATTTGGCGACAGAATGGTCCTCTGGCTACAGGCGCTTTCGAGGAACATGCTCTCAAGGACATCAGCACCGACAGTTCTTTTCTGGAAATGATCGACGTGCTGAATGAATGGCTCACCATCAAAGGGCTTGAGCCCATCGCGTTTGACCATGACTGCCGCGAGGGTATCTGCGGCATGTGCGGTGCTGTGGTCAACGGCACGGCCCATGGTCCGGACAAAGAGACAACCCTGTGCCAGTTGCACATGCGGCGCTTCAAGAATGGCGACACCATCGTCATCGAGCCGTTCCGTTCGCAGGGTTTCCCGATTGTCAAGGATCTCATCGTTGATCGCTCCGCCCTGGACCGGATCATCGCCGCCGGCGGATACGTGTCGGTCAACACCGGTTCCCCGCAGGATGGCAACACCATCCTCATTCCGCAGCATGTTGCCGAGCAGGCCATGGACGCAGCCGCCTGCATCGGGTGTGGCGCCTGTGCCGCGGCCTGTCCCAACGGCACGCCGATGCTTTTCCTCGGCGCCAAAGTCTCCCAACTGGCCCTGTTGCCTCAGGGTAAGCTGGAAGCGAAAAAGCGGGCCATCAATATGGTTCTGCAGATGGACAAGGAAGGATTCGGCAACTGCGGCAACGAACGGGAATGCGAGAATGTCTGCCCGAAGGGCATCACCATCCGCAACATCGCCCGGCTGAACAGGGAGTTCCTCAAAGCCTCGTTCACCATTGATCATTGATCCTCATCGATATCCGTCTGTTTCATTGACAGTTCGATGTGAGGGCTATACCGCTTGACGGCGGTATAGCCCTTTTTTTATGCATGTCTTGCGTTCCCGCCGACAACAGAGGCGTCGTTTATGCCGGCCGATCTCTCCGGTTACAGCCTCCCCGCTGTCCCTGCCCTCACGCGTCATCGAGCGTCCTTGATAGACCGTCCTCACTGCTCCAGGCATCCTCCCCGGGAGGGGCTCAGGCTGGTCACCTTGTCCTTGACAATGGACCATACATATTGTCACTTGCGTTTTTTGAAGAAAGACCGGTTCACCACTTCTTTTCGTCATCCGGCCTTTCTGAACGAGCCGCTCCCGTGGTGGCCTTTGTTCCCGTTTCACCATGAAACCATCCCCTCGGATCAATTATTTTCTTGCTCTCTTCATTTTTCTGTTGGTCATTGCCTGGAATGTCTGGTGGTCCTTTACCTGGCTCTATCATCAGAAATTGAAGGATCTCGCCGAGGAAGGCACATCGCGGCTCGAACTCTACATCACCTATCTGCAGGGAGTGTTGGAGAAATACGAAAACTTCCCCGAGTTGCTCGCCAACGACAGGGTGCTGGTGCAACAACTCAACGCTCCCGACACGCCGGAAAAAATCAATTTTCTCAACCGATATCTGGAAAAGATCAACGGCATCAGCAATGCTTCGGATATTTATCTCATGAACAACGAAGGGTTGACCATCGCGGCCAGCAACTGGCAGGAACAGGCCCCCTTTGTCGGCCAGAACTTCGGCTACCGCCCCTATTTCCAAGAAGCCATGCAAGGACGCTTGGGCAGATACTTTGCCCTTGGAATGACATCGAGCGTTCGAGGGTATTATTTTGCCTATCCGGTCCGCCAGCACGACCGCATTCTCGGCGCTCTCGTTCTGAAGATCAATATTGATACCGTTGAAAAGAACTGGGGCCATGCCGACCAAACCTTTCTCGTCACCGATGCCGAGGGCGTCATCTTTTTGTCGACCAAGAAAGAATGGCGATTCCGCACGCTCACACATTTACCGGATCAGATTCGCCAACGCATCATCGCTAGCTACCGCTATCCCGACGTGCCTTTGGAAGCACTCGATGTGGTCCGGGAAGAACGCAGCGATGCGGGTGCAATTGTCAGGGTTCGGATGACGCCCCAGCACCAGGTAAAAGAATATCTGTTGCAAACCCACGCCATGAAACAGGCGGGATGGAACGTGCATATTCTGACCGATACCTGGCGGGTCGAGCGATTTGTGTTCCTCGCCTTCGTGACGGTGAATGCCTTTTTTGCCTTGAGCTTCCTGCTCATTCTCCTGTTCAAGCAGCGGCAGCAACGGGTAGTCGATCTCAAACGCTTCGAGGAGCAGACCCGTCGGGTCCTGCAAGAGGCAAATGAACAACTCGAAACGCGGGTGACCGAGCGAACTCAGGAGCTGACGGAAACCAACACGCTGCTCCGCAAGGAAATCGAAGACCGCAAGCGGGTGGAGCTGGCTCTCGGAAACACCCGGTCGGAACTCGTCCATGCCGCCAAGATGGCGGCTCTTGGCCAAATGTCGGCCGGCATCAGCCACGAATTGAACCAACCCCTGGCAGCCATCCGCAGCTACTCGGACAATGGCAGATTATTCCTGGAAAAAGGGCGACTCAAGGAAGCCTTGTGGAATCTCGAGCAGATCAGCGAACTCACCGACCGCATGGCCCAAATCGGTGTCCAGCTCAAGCAGTTTTCCCGCAAGACCAGCGGACAGCTCAGCACGGTCCCATTGCACGGGGCCATTGATGGCGCCCTGGAGATTCTGTATCCTGTCATCCGCAAGACCGACATCTGGATCAAGGTGGTCATTGATCCCGAAGATCTTGACGTTCATGCCAATCATGTATTATTGCAGCAAGTTTTGGTCAATCTGGTCAGCAATGCCCTGCATGCGGTCGAAGATTCGATGCGCCAGGAGATCAATATTCGTGGCTATCGCAAAGAGGGCAACGTGATTCTCAGTGTGGCGGACAGCGGTCCGGGCATTGCACCCGATCATTTACCACACATCTTTGAACCGTTCTTCACGACCAAGCAGGCCGGACAGGGCTTGGGCCTGGGCCTGACCATCACCGAGCGGATTCTCCGCGAAATGAATGGGGTTATTCGGGTGGCTGCCACCGAAAGTGGGGCAAAATTCGAGTGTATCTTCGAGGAAGCTTGAGCAGGAACCATGGAAAAAGGGAACAACGTCATTTTCATTGACGATGAAAAGCACATCCGCCAGGCCAACATGCAAACGCTCGAACTGGCCGACTTTGACGTGCTCTGCCTCGAAGACGCTGAAAGCGCGCTGCCGCATCTGTCCATGGATTGGCCTGGCGTGGTCATCTGCGATATCCGTCTGCCGCATATGGACGGCCTCGAATTTCTGCTGCAGGTCCAGAAAATCGACCGCGATCTCCCGGTCACGCTCATTACCGGTCACGGCGACATTTCCACGGCGGTGCAAGCCATGCGCGACGGAGCCTATGACTTCATCGAAAAGCCCTACTCAGCGGAACGCTTGGTCAAAACCGTGCACCGGGCACTGGAGAAAAGATCGCTGACCCTGGAGAATCGTGTCCTCCGCCAAGAGCTGGAGGCCCACAGCGCACCGGGACCGCGCATTATCGGCAAGACACCGGCCATGGTGCGGCTGCGGGCCACCATTGCCAGAATAACCGACACTGGCGCGGATATCCTCATTGTCGGAGAAACCGGGACCGGCAAGGAACTGGTCGCCCGCTCACTGCATGAGCACAGCCAGCGCCGGACGAAAAATTTTGTGGCCATCAACTGCGGCGCCGTTCCTGAAAGCGTCATTGAGAGCGAGTTGTTCGGCCACGAAGCCGGGGCTTTCACCGACGCCAAAAAAACCAGGATCGGCAAATTCGAACATGCCAACGGCGGCACCCTGCTCCTCGATGAGATTGAATCCATGCCGCTTAGAACCCAGGTGCACCTGTTGCGGGTGCTGCAGGAGCGGGTGCTGGAACGGCTCGGCTCCAACAAGCTGATCCCGCTTGATGTGCGTGTGGTGGCCGCCTCAAAGATCAATCTCCTCCAGGCAGCGGAAGCCGGCCGGTTTCGTGAGGATCTGTATTACCGTCTCAACGTGGTGTGCCTGGAGATCCCTCCCCTCAGGGCTCGGCTTGAAGACATTCCTCTGCTCTTTCACCACTTTCTCCTGGTGGCTGGCCACAGGTATCAACAGGAGGTTCCTTTGCCGAAACCTGCGCAAATGAATGCGCTCATGGCGTATGGTTGGCCTGGCAATGTCCGGGAGTTACGCAATCTTGCCGAACGCTACGTGCTTCTGGGCAGCCAGTATGGCTGGTCACTTGATCGGATGCTGTCGGGAACGGAAAAAAAGCAGGACTACAGCCTGGCCGGCCAGGTGGAAAGTTTCGAGCGGGCGTTGATCGAGCAGGCGTTGCTGGCCAGCAACGGCAGCATCAAGGATGTGATGGATGCCTTGGCCATCCCGCGCAAAACGCTCTCCGACAAAATGCGCAAGTACGGTTTGGACAAAAGCGATTACAAATGAGGCGACAACAGCCACGGGCGAGTGGCATATTCGTCTGCGTGCGCCGCCGAGGATAGCGTTATCGGGATCGTCCAATGCACCCTGAGGCGGACGTTCCCCCTACCGTCCGCCCCCGGGCACGATTCACATTTCACATCATGCCGAGCGACAATGCCCAGCTCTGCAGAGCCGGGAGGAATGTTTGGCTTCTTCCACAACACGTTGGGAAGAAATTGCTTTGTTGTCGGATTGCCCTGAAAAATATGGGAGGGGGGGTGCTCCGATTGATGGAAGACTCTTCCGGTTTCCCCTTTTCTTGCCCACTGAAAACCGACTTTTCAAGGGAGACCTGGAAAGCGCTGACGTGCCCGGCTGCAATTGCCCTGCGGAGCAGGGCTCTTCGCCAATACCGCCACGATCAATAGATTTCTCGGGTGTTGTTTTTATGATCCACCATGTACAGCAGCCTGGATTTTTCCTTGAGCGCGGTTTTCAATCCTTCCAATTTGACCCGATCAATGCTGTACATACGGATATAGACATTGCGATATCCTTCCGGCGCCTTCTCATACGAGGTCAGAATACTGGCAATTCTTCCCCCGAACTGACGGATGATGTGGGCAACTTCCAGGATTGAGCCCTCTCGGTCTTCTAGACTGAAGGCAAACTGGATCCCCTTTTTTCCGATGCCTGTCAGGGAAATAATGACCTTGAACAGATCGGTATGGGTTATGACTCCAACGACACTGCCGTCATTATCCACAACCGGGACACCGGATATTTTGTTGACCATCAATATTTCGGCGGTTTCTTCAATCGTGAAATCCGCTGGAACCGTAATCGGTTTCGGCGACATGATGTCTTTGATTTGAACGGTTGACAGCAGATACAGGAGTTCATGAATTTCCAGGGTGGTAGCATCGGACGGAGATGATTTTTTCAAATCTCTGTCCGTTACAATGCCCACCAGGCGGTTTTTATCCATGACCGGCAGCATGGAAATCCTGTGCGTTTTCAATAGATTCATAGCTTCCTGCATGGAGCTGTGCATATCTATCGTAATGGCTGGTGTATTCATCCAATTTTTCACGAGCATGGGGGGATGACCTCCGGTATTGATGTTGGCTAATGACGAAAAAGAATCAAGATTGCTGAGATCCTGTCATCGAGAATAATTATACACCGAGATACGCCGCTTGCACATGCGGATCGTTCAACAGGTCAGCACCGGTTCCTTCAAGGGTAACTTTGCCATTTTCAAGCACGTATGCCCTATCTGCGATGGCAAGAGTCTGTTTGACGTTCTGTTCAACAATCAGCACAGTCACGCCTTCTTTACGAATTCGATTGATGACATTGAATATTTCACGGACCAAAATGGGCGCGAGCCCAAGAGACGGTTCATCCAGCATCAGAAGTTTGGGTTTGGACATCAATCCCCTGGCAATGGCCAGCATCTGCTGCTCCCCGCCGCTCAAGGTGCCTGCGGGTTGGTATTGGCGTTCCCGCAGGCGGGGAAACAGATTGAAGATCATTTCCTTGGTTGTTGCGCGAGCTTTGCGGGCCTCCCCTTTCAGCGACCCCATGTCCAGATTTTCTTCAACCGTCATCTCCACAAAAAGACGCCTGGCCTCAGGCACATGCGCAATCCCCATCTCAATGAGATAAAAGGGCTCGATTGTATGGATGGGTTGATTTTCGAAGAGGATCTCCCCTCTCATCGGACGAAGAATGCCGGAGATGGTTTTAAGTGTTGTGGATTTTCCGGCACCGTTTGCACCGATCAATGCCAGGACTTCACCTTGCTTGACACCGAAAGACAAATCCCAGATGACCTGGACATCCCCATACGACACATCGATGTTTTTTATTTCAAGCACCGTTTCTACTCTCCCAGATAGGCTTCAACGACCAGCGGATTGTTGCGAATCTCCTGAGGGGTCCCCTCGGCGATTTTTTGGCCGTAATTGATCACCACAATCCTGTCGGAAATGCTCATGATGACTTTCATGTGATGCTCGATAATCATGATCGTAACCCCGCGGGCTTTGATGTTTTTGATAATCTCGATGGACTCATTCAACTCGGAGTGATTCAGACCGGCAAAAGATTCGTCCAGCAGGAGCAGTTCCGGTTGGGTCGCCAGGGCCCGTGCAATTTCCAGTTTTTTGCGCTTACCCAGCGGCAGCCCACGGGAGATAACGTCCATGTCCTCCTCAAGTCCGGTGAACTGAATCGTCTCCATTGCGATTTCAACGGCCTCGGCCTTGTTTTTGGCCCGCAGAAACGCCGATGCAATGACATTGTCCAGCACGCTCATCCGCTGAAGGGGTTTGACGACCTGAAATGTCCGGGCGAGTCCGAGTTTACAGATCTGATGGGGTTTCAAACCGGAAATGACCTGCCCCTTGAACAGCACCTGCCCTTTTGTCGGAGGATACACTCCGTCCACGATATTGAACAGGGTCGTTTTGCCGGCGCCGTTCGGCCCGATCAATCCCAGGATTTCTCCCTTTTGGATGGTAAAGGAAATGTCCGAGGAGGCGGCCAATCCCCCGAAGAGTTTTGAAACATTTCTGACTTCCAGCAAACTCATTTGCAAGCGCCTCCAAATTTGAACAGTCGTTTGATTTTTTGAAAATCTCCGACAATCCCATTCGGCAGAAAGATGATGATCAAAATCAGCAAAATTCCAAAAAATGTCTGATGCGCCACTCCCAGTCCGGGAATGGAACGGACCAATTCCGCCAGGAAAACCATGATGATCGCGCCGACAAAAGGACCAAATAGCGTGGCCACGCCGCCGACCATCACGATCATGATCGTCACTATGGATACGTCATGCAGAGCAAAGACAATATGCGGATCAATGTAGCCCATATAGTTGGTGTAAAATGCGCCGGCAATGCCGGTGAGAGCTCCGCTGATGCACAGCGCGATGGTTTTGTACCAGGTGGTGTCGATGCCCAGAGATTCCGCGGCATCCTGATCCTCGCGAATGGCCACGAAATAATATCCTATCTTGGATTGCATCAGATATTTGACCACGAGAAAAGTGGCGGTCGCAATCGCCAGCACGATGTAATAGTAGTAGGTTTTGTCGATCCAGGTCCTTTCTTGAATTAGAATACCGATGTTTCCTCCCGTCAGCCAATTCAGATTCTCGGCCGACACCCGCATCATCTCGCCCATAGCCAAAGTCGCCAGGGCGAAAAACGGTCCTCTGAGTCGCAGAACAACCAGACCGAGAAGAAACGAGAAAACGGTGACCACGACGATGCTGATGGGAATCCCCCACCACGGAGAAATGTTGAGCTTGTAGTATAGAATACCGGATGTATAGGCCCCGACGCCGAAATAGGCGGCATGGCCGAAAGAGACCTGACCACAGTAGCCGGCAAGAAGATTCCACGCCATTCCCACCGCCGACCACATGACGACCAAGACAATCATGTGCAGCATGTAGGAGCTCAGCCCGACCAGCGGCAATACCGCCAAGCAGGCCAGCACTATCAGAGGGAGATATTTTTTCATTTTCCAATCCGTTTCTTTTTCAAAAGAGATGCCATCCCGCCGGGCAGAAAAATCAGGGCAGCCACAAAAATCAGAAAACGACCTACCGGCGCCCACCCCATACCCACATACGTTGCAGTCATGGATTCAAAAATTCCCAATATCAATCCGCCAAAAATGGCGCCGTTGGTCGAGCCCAGGCCACCCAGAATGGTGATGACAAAGGCTATCAGGGTAAATTGCCCGCCCATGGAGGGAAACAGATAATAAATTGGGATAAACAGGCATCCGGCGGCACCAACCAAAGCCGACCCCAGGCCAAAGGTGACCACCCGCATGAGTTTGACGTTGACTCCCATCAAAAGGGCTGCGTCCAGATCTTGCGCCGTTGCACGGATCGATTTGCCCGAATCGGTTTTTGACAGAAAAAACCACAGGGCAATGGTAATAGCCACCGCAATGACAAAGGATACGGTCCAGGGTACGGACAAGGAAAGATCGAAGGGAGCGCTTTCCCAGTAATCGGAAAGATACCAGGCACTGGTACCGTAGCTGACCGGCGTGGCGCGGTAATCGGATTTAAAAAAGATGGTTGCCAGATTTGCCAGCACCATGCCGATGCCCACCGTCAAGATTACCTGATTTTCCGGCAAGATGGAATCCACTTTCAGCACCGGATTGATCAGGAATCTTTGAATGAGGATACCGAGGAAAAACAGTATCGGGCTTGCGATGAACACGGACAGGTAGGGATCGATTCCAAACAGGGTAAACATCCAAAAGGCGATGTACATGCCCACCATCATCAGTTCGCCGTGGGCGAGATTGATGATCTTCATTACGCCCATGATAAGCGTCATGCCTATGCCGATCAGCGCATACAGACCGCCAAGAAGCACTCCTGCAATGAGCGTTTGTAAAAAACTTTCCATAATCATCCCATCCTTCTGGAGAGCGGAAGATACACATTGCCACGCTTTTCAGCATGGCAATGAAAAACCGGTCTCCATCGCTATTGTTCTTGCTTCTGATTTTTCATGGCAAACGACCGCGCCCACAATGTTCTGGCTCTTCCCCATTTTTCCAGGGCACCGGGAGACTGTCTCGCCCACCAATTTGTGGGGGGCCAACCGGAAAATTTTCCGATCGAGCCCCCATTATTGAATGGCAAATACTCAAGCGATATCCGACTCGCCGCTTACTTTCTGTCTCTCCACTTCGGAATGGGGTAAACATATTTGGCGCTGGCAGTGCTTTCCGGCCAGATAGTCTCGTGTTTGCCGTTGATCACCTGAAGCACCAGCGTTTCCATGAAATTCTGATTCTGGTATCCATCTTTGTCCGCAAAGTGAATGGGGCCAAACGCCGTCATCATCTTGGTGGCTTTCATGGCGGCCCGAATATCGGCCGGATCCATGCTTTTTGACCGCTCGATCGCATCCTTGACGATATAAAGCGCAGAATAGGCCTCTGCCCCATGGTAGGACGGATAATCGCCAAACTTGGCTTTATACTTCTCGGCAAATTCCTTTGCTCCGGGATAGTTGACCTGGGTGCTCCACAGCGTGGCCGTTACCACGTACTCGGCGGCATCCTTGGCATTGTTGATGAACTCGGGAATGGCAAACCCTGCGGCACCGCCGGCAAAGAGCTTGGCCTCGATGCGCAACTCCTTGATCTGTTTCATCAGAAGGGAGGCATCCATGACGTAGGATACCATGTAAATGACATCGGGTTTTTGCGCCTTGACCTTGGTCAGAATCGGCTTGAAATCCACGGCGCCTTTTTCATATTTTTCTTTGACCACCACCTTCATGCCGATCTTCTCGCCATACTTTTCCATCTCATCGGCGCCGGATGTTCCAAAATCCGAACTCTCATATAAAATGGCGATGGAAGTCGGTTTGACGACCTGCGAAAGGAAAGAACCCAGGCCGGCGGCATAGTAGGCATTGGACGGGTTCATCCGGAAAACGTATTCATAATTTTGCTGGGTGATGGCGTCATCCGCGCCGGTCACCACCAGATAGGGGACTTTTCTTTCATTGGCCACTGCCGCGATGGCCTTGGAGCAGGAAGAACTGTAATCCCCGAAAATAATTGGCTGTTTTTTGACATCGATGAGTTTTTCGGCAATGGCGCGGGAGATTTCCGGTTTGCCTTGCCCATCTTCGAAATTGAGCGAAACGGTCATGCCTTTGATTCCGCCCTTGGCGTTGATCTCTTCCATGGCTATCTGGTACGAGCGCATTTCCATTTCCCCGAACTTGGCCTGGGCCCCGGTAAGTGGCAAAGGAATTCCCAACTCCAGTGTTTCAGCCGTAGCAGGGCCGGCAAAAGCGGCTCCGCATACGATTGACAGCATGAACATCATCACCGATAAGCGTTTCATACCCCATCCTCCATTTTGATTTTTGGCGTGACAAACCCCGGTAACTTCATCTGCCGGCGGGAAAAGCGCCAAGAAGAGCAAGATACCGTCACCTCCAAACACAGCAGGTGGCTCCGTGCTCCTCTGACGCATCGCGAAAGTGCATTATCAAAAATCGATTCCGAACACCAGAAAAATATATCACTTTCTTTTCGTATGCTTTGTGGACGACGCACCGAGTCATCCCACATACAGCCATTCGACCGGCGCAAACCGGCTGCACCTCTGTATTGTGCTCCAAGGGTTGTTATAGCAAAATAAAGACCAACAAGGCTGGCAATGGATAACCGACCTGAATCCTGGCCAAATGGTGCTGCCATCCTCCGACGGCACCGGCAGAACAGGCGGATTTCCGCCAATCGGCTCGTCGTCGAGAGGGGAAATCCGCCCAATTTCGGTGCCGGTGTTGTCCCGGTCAGGCAAACGTGACCTGGTGGCCATCAGAATCGTCCTATTTTGCCGGGAACGTTAAAGAATCCATTGTGCTCGCCAAGAGAGATTGAAAAAATTCTCATGTTGCTTGCATGTCCTGCTTCACATGCGCAAAGGACAACCTGCCTCCTCCTCAATCCTTTCTTTTCTTCTCCACCGAACGTCACTCATTTGGTGAAACCTACCGCCTTCTGGACCGCATCGACGGTGTTCGCACCGATCCTGCTGGCCATTTTCTCATGCACCGGGGCCAATATTTTCTTGAAGGCGGCTCGCTGCTCAGGGGTCAGGGTCGTGACCTCGGTCTTGCCCGACGCCTTGACCAATTCCAGATCCTTGTCATTGGATTCCTTCGCGATCTTGTTGGCATAGTCGGTCGCCTCCTGCATGGCGGTCTCGAGCTGAGTACGGATATCGGCGGGGAGCCCTTCCCAGAACTTCTTGTTGACGATAACCGCATACCCCAGATAACCATGCTCGGTGACGGTCAGGTACTTCTGCACTTCGTACATCTTCTGCGTATAAAAATTGGAGATCGGGTTTTCGGTACCGTCGACAACGCCCGTTTGCAGGGCCTTATAGACCGCGGAAAAAGCCGTGACTTTCGGAATGGCCTTCAGTTCGAGCATCTGCTCTTCAAGCACCTTGGAAGACTGGATACGCATTTTCTTGCCGTTCAGGTCTTCAGGGGTTTTGATCGGCGTATTGGCCGAGAAGGATTTGAAGCCGTTGTCCCAATAGGCGAGGCCCTTGATCCCCTTGGACTCCAACTTGTCCAGCAGCTGCCTGCCCACAGGGCCGGTGGTGACCTTGTGGAGGTCTTCGTAGCCGTTGAACATGAAAGGCAGATCAAACACCTCGAAATCATTGATATCGAGTGGGCCGAATTTCGCCAGCGAGGGTGCCAGCATCTGCACCGAGCCGAGCTGCAGGGCTGACATCTCTTCCCTATCCGGGTACAGTTTACTGTTCGGATAAACCTCGACCTTCACTTTGCCCTGAGTCAGTTCCCCGGCCCGCTTCTTGAAGAACTCGGCCGCACGCCCCTTGGGGGTGTCGGCTGCAACGACGTGGCTGAATGTAATGACGATCGGCTCGGCATAGGTCGGAACTACCGGAAACATCGCGAGAATCGTCACTACCCCTATTGCCTTGGCTACTGCTGTCTTGAACATGATTTTTTCCTTGTGTGGTCATTTGATATGTTGAGCCATCCCGCACACAGTCACTCATCCGGACCAAGCGGGCCGCCTCTCTGTGTTGCCCTCCAACAGTCATTTTAGCAGAAGAAAGAGCAGTGACAAGGTTGCAATAAAAAATTTCTATAATTTCAGAACGATACCACTGAGCGCCCATTGATGGCGCCGGCAAAATGGCTGGATTTCTGCTGATTGCGTCCCTGTTGCCCGGGGAAATCCGCCCAATTTCCGTTGATGGTTTTGTCGTGGCCAGCGGTGACGGTGCGACGGGATTGGAAAAGAGGACGTTTTCTGGTATGCAGGAACAGGAGAGCGACCCACCGGTATCGTGCAGCGCCATCCCGTGGGGTTTTCATCCACGATGCCGTAGTGCTCGTCAATCGCACCTGCCGTCACCCCAACCATGACCGGAAGAAGAGACGGCCATTTCTCCGTTCGTCAGTCAGTCGATATCTTCTCCTTACGGAACAATGCCCAGCGAACAGTCACCCCCCGCCACCTTCATCACCACTCCGGAGCATCTTGCCCAGGCCCTCGACATTCCTGTCGAACCGCTACAGGCCGTGCATGCCGTCTATCCCCTGCGGGTGAGCCGGTATTACCTCGACCTGATCAGGCAGCATGGCCTGCCGCTCTGGCGGCAGGCGATTCCCGATCCCAGGGAGCTGACCGATTCAGTCGGCCTGACCGATCCCCTCGACGAGGAAAACCTGAGCCCGGTCCCCTGCCTGGTGCACAAATATCCTGATCGAGCCCTCTTCCTCGTTGCCGGCGAATGCGCCATGTACTGCCGGTTCTGTACCCGCAAGCGCAAGGTCGGCACGCCGGACATGATCATCGACGACGCCACCATTGCCGCCGGTCTCGACTATCTCAGCCGCACCCCCGCCATATCCGACGTGCTGGTTTCGGGAGGCGACCCCTTCATGCTTCCCCTGGCCCGGCTTGAACGTATCCTCAAAGCCTTGCGGGCGATTCCCTCCATTGCCACCATCCGCATCGGCACCAGGGTCCCCTGCACCCTGCCCATGCGCGTCACCTCCGGACTGGCTGCGATGTTGAAAAAATATCATCCGCTCTACATCAACACCCATTTCAACCATCCCACCGAAATCACCGCCGAAGCGGAATTGGCCTGCGCCCGTCTCGCCGATGCCGGTATCCCCCTCGGCTGCCAGACCGTCCTGTTGCGGGGGGTCAACGACAGCCCCGAGATCATCCGGGAACTGCTCTACCGGCTACTCCGCATTCGGGTGAAGCCCTACTACCTCTTTCAAGCCGATCTGACCAAGGGGACCGATCATTTTCGTACCACCGTGGACACCGGTCTGGCCATCATGCGCCACCTGATCGGCCATGTCTCCGGCATGGCCGTGCCCACCTATGCCCTGGATGCCCCCGGCGGCGGCGGCAAGATCCCCCTCACCCCGGCCTATATCCGTCGCTTGGACGACACGCTCGATTTCACCACCTACTTGGGCCATGACTGCTCCTATCCCAACCGAATCGATCCCTGACGGAGATTCTTCGTGCGTCCCCCTTGGAGAATCTCCAAAAACACTCTATATTAGATACCGATTGTTTTTTTTGGCGTTGTCAAACCCCTCCGGATGATCGACTCTTGTGGATACCAGGCGCATGTCGGGATCGAACAGCACTGCAGAACAGGTGTTGGAGCACGTTCTCGCTTCAAGGGATCTGCCCACCCTGCCCATCATAGCCACCAAACTGCTGGAACTGACCGCCCACCCGGAAACCACGCTCACCGATATCGCCAATCTGATCAGCCAGGACATGGCGCTCTCAGCCAAGGTTCTGCGAGTGGCGAACTCGGCTTTTTACAGCTTTCCGCAACAGGTTTCGTCCATCAACCAGGCAGTCTCGATTCTTGGCCTCAACGCGGTCCGCAGTCTGGTCCTGAGTTTTTCCCTGCTCTCCATGGGAAAACAGCGACGGCACGCACCCTTCGATTTCGAACAATTCTGGGAACGATCTCTGGTCGAAGCCGCGGCCGCCAAGTTGATCTTTGAGCAGGTGACCAACACCGACGCCGAAGAGGCATTCACCTGCGGCCTGCTGCAGAATATCGGGCAATTGGTGCTCGCCGTCACCCTGCCTCAGCAGTATGGCCAAGTCCTCGAACGCACTGCCCGTTCCTCCGGTCATGCCGCTTCAAACGCGGAGAGTGCGGAGGCGGAACTGGACATTCTCGGCATTTCCCATGCCGAGGTGGGGTATGCGGTGGCCGAAGCCTGGGGCCTGCCCGAGAGCCTCCTGCTCCCGATCAAATACCACCATCAACCCCTGGCATTTCAGGGGAGCAATCTGCGACACCAACAAACCATCCGGACCGCCCATCTCGCCAATCTGCTCGCCGAGCTTTTTTATTCAGACACCCCCGAGCATTATCACAAGCAGTTCCGCGCCGAGGCCAAGCAACTCCTCGGCCTCAAGGTACTGGGAGTCAATACCGTGCTGAAAATGATCGATAAGGTCATTGATCAATCGGCGCAGTATTTCGGCATCAAGATCAAGCCCGTCAAATCGGTCGCGGAAATTCTTCAGGAAGCCAACCTTCGACTCAGCCTGATCAATCTCTCCTACGAGGAGATGAACCGCGAGTTGATCAAATCCAAGATGGAGCTGGAAAAACTGACAGAAGAGTTGGCCCAGAAGAACCGATTGCTGGAAAATCTGGCCAACATCGACGGTTTGACCGAGGTCAACAACCATCGCTTCTTTCAGAATTTCCTCGATTCGGAAGTCAATCGCTCCATCCGCAACAACCGCTCCCTTGCCCTACTCCTGGCCGATATCGATCATTTCAAGAAATTCAACGACACGTACGGCCATCAAACCGGTGATTTCATTCTCAAGGAATTCTGCCGCATCAGCAGGGAGGTCATTCGGGAGTATGATCTGATCGCCCGGTACGGCGGCGAGGAATTTGCCTTTGTCCTGCCCGAGACTGGACCGGAAGAGGCTCTGCTGGTGGCGGAAAAGCTGCGGAAAACGACAGAAGACTATGTTTTTGACGACGGAACCAATGCCTACCGGGTGACCATCAGCATCGGAGCGGCCTCCGCCTTTCCGGCCAGCGATGAATTCGACAAGAACGACTTCATCGGCATGGCGGATGAAGCCCTGTACGAGGCAAAACATTCCGGTCGCAACAGGGTCGCCTTGGGAAACCCCAAAAAAAAGAAAAAATGGTTCGCCTTCTGAACATCCCCGCCCCTTGGAGCTCCTTCTGCCACGAAGAACCGGCAGTATGGAAGCACTGAACCGTTTGGCGCGTCCGCCATTCTCTGCCACGTCGCCAAGCGGCTTCCTTTCCACGAAAAAAACGAAAGAAACAGTCAACATTCTGTCCGTTTTCTGATACGTTTGTTCGTCGTTTTCTTTGAAGTTCTTTCCTTTTCCCCGTGCACCGCACATCCTAAATCGCCCCCGAGGTCAAAGGAGGTTGTATGAAACCACGTCGATCCAATTTATCCGTTCCGGGACATATGAAAAAAATGCATGGCAAGGCGAGTGACAGCCCGGCCGATGTGATCATGCTCGATCTGGAAGATAGTGTGCCGGTGGAGGAAAAGGCCAATGCCCGCGCACAAGTCATCGAGTCACTCCTGAACCTCGACTGGTCCCGGAAAACCGTCACCGTCCGGATCAATGCCCTGGATACCCCTTTTGCCTACCGGGATCTGCTGGAAGTTGCAGAACAGGCCGGCCACATCATCGACGCCATCGTCATCCCCAAGGTCAACCATCCGAGTGACATTTACTTCGCCGACCGCCTGCTCGACGGCATTGAATTGAACCGGAAAACAGCGGCGGCGCCCATCGGCATCGAGGCATCGATTGAGACCGCTGAAGGGCTTTTGCGGGCGACGGAGATCGTCACGGCCAGCAGCCGGGTCAAAACCCTGGTTTTCGGCATCGCCGATTACTCGGCGTCCATTGGCGCCCGCTTGGTGTCGATTTCCGGCCATGGCGAAAAAGAAGAAGAACTGTATCCGGGACATCGCTGGCATTTCGCCATCAGCAACATGGTGATGCATGCCAAAGCACATGGCCTGATGGCCATCGACGCCCCGTACGGGAACTTCAAAGATCCTGAAGGATTACGACGGTCAGCCGTCATGGCCTGTGCCTTGGGCTGCGATGGTAAATGGGCCATCCATCCATCCCAGATCGACGTCATCAACGACGTCTTCACGCCCTCGGCGGAGGAGATCGCCCTGGCCGCCAAGGTCATTGAGGCCAATGCCCAAGCCAAATCGGAAGGAAAGGGAGCGATCGCGGTGGAGGGGAGGATGGTCGACCAGGCGACGGTGCGATTGGCGACCAAGCTGTGGGAGCAGGCGAAATATCTACGTCTGGTATAGACAAGCGGTATCGAGCCGCTACCCGCTCTTTCCAAGGGAACGATTCACGCACAAAAAAAGGGAGCGCGCCCGTCAAGGTGGCTCCCTTTTCTCTTTCTTACGCTGAGACCGTCGGATCAGCCGATGACGGCCAGAACAGTATCTTTGGTGACCGAGTCACCGGTACCGAAACATAGTTGTTTGACGGTACCATCGCACGGAGCACCCAGGTTGTTCTCCATCTTCATGGCCTCGAGCACGACGATGGGGTCACCGGCTTTGACTGCATCACCGACATTGACCAAGTTCTTGACGACCATACCAGGCATGGGGGCCAGCAGCGGAGTCCCACCTTCAACTGCTGCCGGAGCAGCGGCGGCGGCCTTCGGTGCGGCAGCAGGTGCAGCAGCCGGAGCGGCAGCGGCCTTCGGTGCGGCGGCGGCAGGAGCTGCAGGCCGCGGAGCAGCGGCAACCATCGGCTGGAAATCACCGGTCGGATCGACCTCGACGTTGAAATATTCGCCATCAACAAAGACGTTGAAGGTACGAAGATTTCCGGACTTCTCCGGAGCGGCGGCCTTGGGCTCGATGAGCTTGCCGGCCTTGGCCTTGGCGATCAACTCGTCGCGCTTCTTGACTTCGTCGAGGGTCAGCGGTTGCACCTCGACCGGTGCCGGGGTGACGCCGTACTTCCACTCGAGGAACTTCTTGCCGGTAACCGGGTAGATGGCGTAGAGCACCAGATCATCCATGTCCTTGGCGAGATCGCCAATCTCTTTCTTGGCTTTCTCCAGTTCGGGCTCGATAACCTCGGCCGGGCGGCAGGTGATCGGGGTTTCGCCACGCGGGTAACCTTTCAGAGCCTTCTTCTGCAGTTCGGCATCGATCGGCACCGCGGTTTTGCCATAGAGACCGTAGCACAGATCCTTGACCTGAGCGGTGATCATCTTGTAGCGCTCTTCCGGTGTGTCGAAGAGCACGTTGTTGACGGTCTGGATACCGACGATCTGGCTGGTCGGGGTGACCAGCGGAATCTGGCCGAGTTCTTTACGTACACGGGGCAGCTCTTTGTAGACCTGATCGATCTTGTCGAGCGCATCCATCTCGCGCAACTGGTTGACCAGGTTGGAAAGCATGCCGCCCGGGGTCTGATGCAGGAGTACGTTGATGTCGATGGTCGAGATCTTGGAGTCATCGAGCAGGTGCTTGTACTTCGGCATGACTTCCTTCTCGAGGATCTCGTTGATAGCGGCCAGTTTCTTGATGTCGAAACCGGTGTCACGGTTGGTGCCGAGCAGAGCCATGACCAGCGGCTCGATCGCCGGATGCGCGGTCCGGAAAGCATACGGGGTCATACAGGTGTCAACGATGTCAACACCGGCCTCGATAGCCTTCAGGTGGCTCATGGAAGCCATACCGGAGGTGAAATGGCTGTGCAGATGCACCGGGGTGTCGGTCACCGCCTTGATGGCCTTGACGATGGCATAGGCATCGTACGGAGCGATCAGACCGGCCATATCCTTGATGCAGATGGAGTCGGCGCCCATGGCGACCAAATCCTTGGCCTTGTTGACATAGTAGTCGATATTGTACACCTCGCCGCCCAAGCGCGGTTCGGTCAGGGTATAGCAGATGCAGCCCTGGAAGTGCTTGCCGCTCTTCTTGATCTGCTTGACGACGGTTTCAAAGTTGCGATAGTCGTTGAGGGCGTCAAAGGTACGGAAAATGTCCATACCGTTCTCTGCAGCCCGTTCCACGAACGCAGTCGCGGTGTCATCGGCGTAGTTCCGATAGCCAACCAGGTTCTGAGCGCGGAGCAGCATCGAGAAGGGGGTCTTTTTGATATAGCGTTTCAGGGTACGGAGGCGCTCCCATGGATCCTCGTTGAGGAAACGATGCATGGTATCGAAGGTGGCGCCGCCCCAGGTCTCAAGTGCCCAGAAACCAACCTCGTCCATCATCTCCGCAACCGGGATCATGTCCTCGGTCCGGCCGCGGGTGGCGAACAGAGATTGGTGACCATCACGGAAGGTGAGGTCCATTACCTTGACCGGGTTCTCAGCTTTCGGCCGGTCAATTGCATAGTTCATGGCGGTCATTTTCACTTGGTCGCTCATTTTCAGTGTCTCCCTGTTATTATACGTTTTCGTTGAACGTCAATGTGTGTAAAAGCCATCAGAAGGCTTTCATTTGAATCAGCCTGCGGAAATTCATAATGTCCTGACGGCCGGCAATCGCCCATAAACTCGGCCCGGTCGGTGCAGGCTTGGCGGCGGCCAACTGTGCCTGATAGGCCGCTTCCTCCTCCTGCATCAGATAGGCATTAACGGCTGCAAGGGCCGCAGCCATTTTTTTGTTCATTTTTGCCATTCTGTCATCCTCTGAGTCTGTTGGCGCGGCACATATCTGCCGAACCATTCCTTGAGAGTGCTTACAGCGGGATATTGCCGTGTTTTTTCATCGGGATGGTGTCACGTTTCCCTGAGATCGACTCAAGCGCATTGATGATCCGGTACCGGGTTTCGGCCGGCTCGATAACATCGTCGATATAGCCGCGTTCGGCAGCACAGTAGGGGTTGGAGAAGTTCTCGTTGTACTCGTTCTCCTTCTCGACCAAGAAGGCCTTGGGATCATCGGCCGCCTTGGCACCCTTGGCGTGCAGGACTTCGACCGCGCCCTTGGATCCCATAACGGCGATTTCACCGGTCGGCCAGGAATAGTTAATGTCGGTCCGCAGGTGCTTGGACGACATAGCGCAGTAGGCGCCGCCGTAGGCCTTGCGGGTGATGACGGTGACTTTCGGCACGGTCGACTCGGCATAGGCGAAGAGCATCTTGGCACCGTTGCGGATGACGCCGCCGAACTCCTGTGTGGTACCGGGCAGGAAGCCGGGGACGTCGACGAAGGTGATAATCGGGATGTTGAAGCAGTCACAGAAGCGGATGAAGCGGGCACCCTTGATCGAGGAATCGATGTCGAGAACGCCGGCGTAGTAGGATGGCTGGTTGGCAACGATGCCAACGGCCTTGCCACCATAACGGGCAAAACCGACGACGATGTTCGGAGCGAAATTCTTCTTGATTTCAAAGAAGATGCCGTTGTCGACCGTCTCAGCGATTACTTTTTTGATGTCGTAGGCAGCATTCGGGTTGTCCGGAATGATGTCGTTGAGCAGTTCGGACCGACGGGTGATCGGATCGTCGCAGGGGGCATCCGGCGGATTCTCCAGATTGTTCTGCGGCAGATAGCTCATCAGATCCTTGATGTACTGAATGGCGTCGTCCTCGTTCTCGGCAGCATAGTCGGTGACGCCGGACTTGGTGGTATGCATGGCCGCACCGCCCAGGGCTTCGGTGGTGACGTCCTCATTTAACACGGTTTTAACGACCTTGGGACCGGTCAGGAACATGTAGGACTGGATCTTGACCTGGATAATAAAGTCGGTCAAGGCAGGGGAGTACACGGCGCCACCGGCGCAGGGTCCGAAAACACCGGAAATCTGCGGGACAACGCCGGAAGCGAGGACGTTGCGGGTGAAAATCTCGGTATACCCAGCCAGGGCCTCGATACCTTCCTGGATACGGGCGCCGCCCGAGTCGTTGAGGCCGATGACCGGAATGCCGTTCTTCATGCCCAGATCCATGATCTTGCAGATCTTCTCGGCCAGGGTTCCGGAGAGGGAGCCGGCCAGGACAGAAAAATCCTGGGCGTAGATATATACCGGCCGACCGGCGAGCTTGCCGCAACCGGTGACAACACCGTCGCCGAAAAACTTGATTTTTTCCATGCCGAAGTTGTAGCAGCGATGGAGCTTGAAGGCATCGTATTCTTCGAAGGTGCCGGGGTCGAGGAGAAGGGCGATACGCTCGCGGGCGGTGTATTTGCCTTGGGAGTGGATCTTGTCGATTTTATCCTGACCGCCGCCCAGCAAGGCTTTGGCCCTCTTTTGCTTTAACTGCTCTAATTTTTCCTTTGTACTCATGCTGTCTCCTTGCTGCAGAATTCAGTCAAAATTCCGTGCCGATTATGAGCCGAAGCGGTGCCGGATGGAGCACATCCGGCACCGCTGAGATTAAATCAACCTTTATAGACCTGCTTGCAGAGCTCACCCAACTTGCCGAGATTGGCGCAATGATGCACGCCACTCGCCTTCATGGCCTCGATCTTGGCTTCGGCAGTCCCCTTTCCGCCGCTGACGATGGCACCGGCATGGCCCATACGGCGGCCGGGAGGAGCGGTCAGGCCGGCGATGAAGCCGACCACCGGTTTCTTGGTGTTGGCCTTGATCCACTCGCAGGCGTTCTCTTCCGCGTTACCGCCGATCTCGCCGATCATGACGATGGCTTTGGTATCCGGGTCCGCAGCGAACGCCTCCAGGCAATCGATGAAATTGGTACCGTTGATGGGATCGCCGCCGATGCCGATGCAGGTGGTCTGACCGAAACCGGCCTGGGTCAGCTGATGAACGGCCTCATAGGTGAGTGTTCCAGAGCGGGAGACGACGCCCCAGGGTCCGCCGGGTTTGTGCATCGGTCCGGGCATGATGCCGATCTTGCACTCGCCGGGGGTGATGATACCGGGGCAGTTCGGGCCGATGAGACGGGTGGTCCGGGTCGCCAGGTAATTCTTGACTCGCATCATATCAAGAACCGGGACACCTTCGGTGATGCAGACAACCAACTCGATGCCGGCGTCGGCGGCTTCCATGATCGCGTCGGCGGCGAACGGCGGCGGCACCAGGATCATGGAAGCGTTGCAACCGGTTTTTTCCCGGGCTTCCTTCACACCGTTGAAGATCGGCACATCGTCCATCTTCTGACCACCCTTGCCGGGGGTCACGCCGGCGACCACGTTGGTGCCGTAGGCAATACAGGAACGGGTATGAAACTGGCCTTCCTGGCCGGTGATGCCTTGTACAACTAACCGTGTATTTTTGTTAACAAAAACGCTCATTATGAAATCCTCTATGGGTTATTGTTTTTTGTGCCTTGTGCAAGCTGAATCGTCCGGTTGCGGTCATTTTCGTCGGCATTGTTTCGTGGCAACAGGCTCTGCGCCCTTTTTGCCACTTCGGCGGCAGGTCGCCCATCCCTCGCCGGCGTGAGACACAACAGATTTACGCGACGATCTTCGCTACCTTCTCGGCTGCATCGGCCAGGTCTTTGGCATTGATCAGGTCAAGACCGGACTCGGCAAGAATTCTGCGTCCTTCCTCGACATTGGTGCCTTCCATGCGGACAACAACGGGCACCTGCAGTTTCAGCTTGGTTGCGGCCTGAACAACACCCTTGGCCAGGATGTCACACCGGAGGATGCCGCCGAACACATTGATCAGAATGCCTTTGACGGCCGGGTCCTTCATAATCAGACGGAAACCGTTCTCGATGGCCTCGGCATTGGCGCCGCCACCGACATCCAGAAAGTTGGCGGGAGCAGCACCGGCCAATTTGACGATATCCATGGTGGCCATGGCCAGACCGGCGCCGTTGACGATGTTGCCAACATTCCCGTCAAGGTTGATGTAGTTCAGGCCGAACTGGGCAGCTTCTGCCTCGACCGGATCTTCCTCGTCGATATCGCGCATTTCCTTGACGTCGGGGTGACGGAACAGCGCGTTGCCGTCGATGTCCATCTTGGCGTCCAGGGCGAGAATATTGCCTTCGGCGGTGATGATCAGCGGGTTGATCTCAACCATGGAGCAGTCGTAGGCGACGAACAGGTCGTAGAGGTTCTTCACCAACGTCGACATCTGTTTCTGCAGATCTTTTTCGATCTCGAGACCGAAGCAGATTTTGCGGGCGTGGAACGGCTGAAAACCTGAAACCGGGCTCACGTTGACGGTGACGATCCGCTCGGGGGTCTTGGCGGCCACTTCTTCGATATCCATGCCGCCGTCCTGGCTGCAGACAATGGCGACCGTGGCGGTCTCGCGATCGGGAATAATGGAAAGGTACAGCTCCTTTTTGATGTTCAGCCCTTCCTCAACCAATACCTTGCGAACCTTTTTGCCCTGAGCGCCGGTCTGCTTGGTGATCAGGGTCATGCCGATGATGGAATCGGCAACCGGTTTTACATCGGCCTTGGTCTTGGCCAGCTTGACGCCACCGCCCTTGCCGCGGCCACCCGCATGCACCTGGGCCTTGACGACGACCGGATAGCCGAACTCCTCGGCAATTTTCGCTACCTCGTCCGAGGTGTAGGCAAGTTTCCCCTTGGGGGTAGGTACATTGTATTTTCGGAATAGTTCCTTGGCCTGATACTCATGAATTTTCATAGACGCATCCTTTTGCGGCGAACCCCGCGCGGTGGCACGAGATCCTCCAGAGAAGTAAAATGTTAATTCAAGTCCCTGTTCACTACCAATTTACTACGGCATGGTGTCCCCGTCAGGCAACCCTGATCCAAACCAATCGTGCGCAGAGCAGAGAGAAATTCACATGACGGTCCTGATGGATACCGCCATGCGCTCCAGAGCCCCCCGGACGCTTGCCCACGACCTTCCGCAACAGTGTCCCCTGCCGTCACACCACAATTTTTTTATAAAAATGATGGCGTTACGTAATAATCCAGCACACCCGGTTACATATTCAAGAAGACGCACAGAGAGCTATCTTTCTCCGAAACAACGCGGGATACTGAAGATGCGGGGCGCATCAATCCCCGGCGTGCGCTCACCGTTCCTCGCTCCTCCTGCCGTCAACCATGCGCCAACAGGAAAAACCCGGCCATGCGAATCACCGCCGTTTTGCCGTTACCGAAAAAGAGCCCTCTTCCCTGCCCGTCCAAAAACGGCAGGTGTGTTCGAAGTGATGTTCAAAAGTGACCTATGCGAAGGGGAAAGACATTTTCCGGCTGGTCAGGCGAGGCGAGTTTATGAAGGGCAATTTCGTACCCACGGCTTCAACATCTGCCTCAGATACGCTCTAGAGGCCCTGAAAAAACGCCCTAAAACCATTCCGACAACAACATTCTCTACAGCCACTTCCGAAAAAACCACTCAAAACTCAGGACTTATAACAAGACACTTCGTCCGGAGTCAAGTGATAAATACACCGGTGCGGCAGCACATGCCGCAGGTCGGGCAAGTCTTCTCGGCCCGCATGAAAATCGTGGAATGACGAGAAATTGGGCTACGAGAACGTTGTCTGTGCCCTACAGGTGGGTGAAACCGGCCGGACCCTCGGCCGAAAGGGATAACTGCCGAATGTTAAGAAATTATTATTGGTGGAGCCAGCCGTCACCCCGAGGGAAAAAGGGGCATGCAAGAAAAAACGGACGGTTGAAGAAAAGCTGTTCCCCCTACGTGTTCGTTTTCTTTTTCGGCTCTTTTTTCCGCTGGGTGATATTGTCGATGGCTATTTCCAGGCGATCGATGACGATGCCGGTGTATTTCTGGATATTGCGGAGAATATAGCAGCGCAGTTCGTGTAACTCTCCGGTCAGGGTCTTGCCGAACGGCACGTCGATGAACAGGTCGATACCGTAGCCGGAACGCCCCATCTTGACCTTGATCTTCCGCACCAGGATATCCCCGTCGTACTCGTCGATACAGTGGAGGATCATCTGGGTGAGGGCGGCCTCGGAGATAGTGACCGTTCCCTCGGCCCCGTGGTCGTGGTATTCGGGCTGCACCACCGACTTCTCGAAAAAGCGGGATTTTTTCACCCCGTCCTTGTCCTTGCCGCCCTTGAAAAAAATCCGGATCGAATCGGAAAGGATTTGGGCGTAATCCCGCTTCACCTCGATGGTCGGCACCGGGATGACGTGTTTTCCCTCCTCGAATCGCGATTTGATCGCATTTTCGATGTCTTTCTGGCTGGCAATCTCCTCGATCTTGATCACCTGGCTGATCGGCGGCAATTCAAGCAGTTCGGCCACCTTGATCACCATTTTTTCCGAGGTCCCCAGCAAGAGGATCTTCTTGATTTTCTTTTCCTGGATCATCCGTACCACGCTCTGACGGTGGTCGTCGTCCGCAAAAAGAGCGGTCTTGATGGCGCTGATGTAATTCTTCTCCTGCTTGGCCGATTTTCCCGCCAGGATGGTGGTGTCGTGAATCAACAATCCGTCATCGACGATGTAGGGAACACCGAGCTTTTCGGCCAACAGCTTGGCACGGAAACTCTTGCCGGTACCGCTCTTACCCACCAGCGCGTACACGTGCATTCCCTGCAGCCGACCCTTGATCCGGCTGTAAAATTGATAGATCTCCTTGCCCGTGAGGTAGATCCACTGATGTTCCTTACTGCTTTTCTCTGCGGATGTTGCCATGCTCCCTGCTGAGGAAATCAAAAAAACCGAAAAAGGCGTTGCGGCTTATTTTAGGAAAAAAACGAAAAAAACAACAGGAACAACTTTGATGCCAAGGCGGCATCCGTCACTCGAGCCACCAAGTGTCGCGCCACTGGTCGGCGCTGTAGAAGAGGGGCGGCTTCTCGGGATGCTTGAGCTTGGCGGCATAGGCCAGGCGGTGATTGGCCAGATACCAGTTCGGCACCACATAATAGCCATGCCACAGCACTCTGTCCAGGGCGCGGCAGGCAGTGGTCAGTTGTTCCTGGGTTTCGGCGTAGATGATGGCGTCGACCAGCGCATCCACCGCGGGATTCGCGATCCCGGCCAGATTTCTCGAGCCTTTGCGGCCAGCCGCCGCGCTCGTCCAATAGTCGCGCTGCTCGTTACCCGGCGACTGCGATTGGGCGAAGGTGGTCACCATCATGTCGTAATCGAAATTCTTGACCCTGTCGGCATACAAGGCCGGATCGATGGTCCGGTAGGTGACCTCGACACCCAGTTTGCCGAGATTGACCGCATACGGGGCGATCACCCGCTCGAAACTCGCATCGGCGAGGAGAATCTCGAAGCGGAACCGCTCGCCCTTGCCGTTGACCAGTGCCCCCTGTTTGACGGTCCAGCCGGCCCGTTCCAGCAGCGCCTTCGCCTCCTGCATGTTGGTCCGCAGGCTGCCGGGCGGGTCGGTGGAGGGCGGGACGAGCGGTTGGGTGAAGACCTCGGCCGGCAGTTGGTCGCGGAAGGGTTCGAGCAGCTTCAGTTCATCCTCCCCGGGCAGCCCTTTTGCCGCGTAGTCCGAATTGGAGAAATAGGAGTTGCTGCGATTGTACTGCGAGAAAAAGAGCGTCTTGTTGGTCCACTCGAAATCAAAGGCCAGTCCGAGGGCCCGGCGCACCAGCCGATCGGCGAACAATGGCTGGCGGGTGTTGAAGACGAAGGCCTGCATGCCGGCGTTGTTCATGTGCGAGAAGACCTGCTTGACCAGCTCGCCGCTGTCGAAGCGGCGGCCGGTCAGGTCCCGGTTCCACTGCTTGGAAATGTTGACGAAGATCCAGTCGAACTCGCCGGCCTTGAAGGCCTCGAGACTGACCACCGGGTCCTTGAAATATTTCACCACAATGGTGTCGAAATTGAACATGCCCCGGCGCACCGCTAGATCCTTGGCCCAGTATTCCGGGTTCTTCCTGTAGGTGATCGATTTGCCGGGCAGCACCTCAGCCACCACATAGGGGCCGCTGCCCACGGGCACGGCCATGGCCCCCGTGCCGTCGGCGGGGTTGAAAGAATGTTCCGCATAGAACCGCTTGCTCAGGACCGGCAATTGGGTGGAGATCATGTGCAGTTCCCGGTTCGGCCGGACAAAACGAAACCGAACCGTGCGGGGACCGACGACCTCCGCCGCCTCGATGTCGTGGAAGTACATCTGGTAGAAAGGATGGGCCTGGTCGCTTTTGAGGGTGTCGAGGGAAAATTTGACATCCTCGGCCATGACCGGCGAACCGTCGGAAAAACAGGCCTTGGCATTGAGCGTCAGGGTGACCGATTTTTTGTCCGCGGCCAGAACAATGTCGTCGGCAATCAGGCCGTATTGGGCGAACGGCTCATCCAGGCTGGGCACGGCCAGGGTCTCGAAGACATAGGACGTCAGACCATAGGGCGCCTCCCCCTTGAGGGTGAAGGGGTTCATTTTCTCGAAACCGCCGAGATCGTGCAGCACCAGGGTACCGCCGCTCTTGGCCAGGGGCGAGGTGTAGTCGAACCGTTCGAATCCCTTCGAATATTTCAGCTTGCCGTCGATGCTCACCCCGTGGGCGGCCCGGCAGACTGCCGGCAGGACGGCGAGCAGGAAGCACAACAGGACGGCGCATTGCGCCAGAGACATACGACGGGTCATGTTCTCGCTCTCTTCAGGTTCGGGATTCGGAAAGGCACCAAGCCGCCGGACGGACGGCCGCCGGTCAACGGCAGCAGTATACGCAATCGGCTCCCATCTGTACAGATGTTCCGACCCGGCCGCACCGACCGCGGCGGCCCGGAAATAAATTGACGAACCAAGTTACCGGGTGTAATGATTCGGTTTCACCAAACTTATCGGAAAAGCCGCCGGCCGGCTTGCTTTTGTTTTTCCATATCCTGTTTTTCCGAACCGGAGTTGCACAATGGGACAGACCATCACCGAAAAGATCTTCGCCGCCCATCTCAGAGACACCCCCACACCGGGCAACATGGTGCTCGACATCGACGTGATCATGTGCCACGAAATCACCACACCCATCGCCATCATGGACCTCATGGAAAAGGGCATGGACCGGGTGTGCGATCCCAAACGGATCAAGGCGGTCATCGATCACGTCACCCCGCCCAAGGACTCCAAGACCGCCACCCAGGCCAAGATCATGCGCGACTGGGCCCGGCGCCACAACATCAAGGACTTTTTCGACATCGGCCGCAACGGCGTCTGCCACGCCCTCTTTCCGGAAAAAGGCTTCATCCGCCCCGGCAACACCGTCATCATGGGCGATTCCCACACCTGTACCCACGGTGCCTTCGGCGCCTTTGCCGCCGGCGTCGGCACCACCGACCTGGAAGTGGGCATCCTCAAGGGCGTCTGCGCCTTCCGCGCGCCCAAGTCGCTCAAGGTGGAGGTGGTCGGCACCCTGCCCAGGGGCGTGGTGGCCAAGGACATCATCTTAAACGTCATCAAGCAGCTCACCGTCAACGGCGGCACCGACATGGTGATCGAGTTCTGCGGCCCGGTGGTCGACGCCATGAACATGGCCTCGCGCATGACCTTGTGCAACATGGCGGTCGAGGCCGGCGCCACCTCCGGCGTCTGCCAGCCCGACTTGGTCACCGCCCAATATCTGTGGCCGTTCATCAAGGACGAGTACGCGAGCCCGGAAGCGGCCGCCGAGTCGTTCGCCACCTGGCGTTCCGACGCCGACGCCCGCTACGAGCGGGTGCTGACCGTCGATGTCGCCAACCTGGCGCCGCAGGTCACCTTCGGCTACAGACCGGACAACGTCAAGGACATCACCGAGATGGAGGGAACCCGGATCGATCAGATCTACATCGGCTCCTGCACCAACGGCCGCATCGAGGACCTCCGCGAGGCCGCCGCCATCCTTCGCGGCAAAACCATCGCCGACTCGGTCCGCGGCATCCTGGCGCCGGCCACCCCGACCATCTACTCCCAGGCCCTTGAGGAAGGACTGATTAAAATCTTCATGGACAGCGGCTTCTGCGTGTCGAATCCCACCTGCGGCGCCTGCCTGGGGATGAGCAACGGCGTTCTGGCCGACAGCGAGGTCTGCGCCTCGACCACCAACCGCAACTTCAACGGCCGCATGGGCAAGGGCGGCATGGTCCACCTGATGAGTCCGGCCAGCGCGGCGGCGGCGGCCATCACCGGCGCCATCACCGATCCCCGCCGTTTTCTGGCCTGAATGCGACCCGAACCCGAAAGAGGACTCGACCTATGAAACAGTTTGGCGGCCCCGCGGCCTTCATCGATAGAAACGACATCAACACCGATGAAATCATTCCGGCCAAATATCTGACCGAAATCACCAAGAAGGCCCTGGCGCCGCATCTGCTGGAGGACCTGTACCTGGAAGGGCAGAAATTCGATCCGCACTCCCCGGAGATGCAGGAGGCCAGGGTGCTGGTCACCCGCTCCAACTTCGGCTGCGGATCCTCCCGCGAGCACGCGGTCTGGGCGTTGGAGGTCAACGACATCAACGTGGTCGTCGGCGAGAGCTTTGCCCGGATCTTCCGCCAGAACATGTTCAACTGCGGCATCCTGGCCGTGGAACTGAGCAAGGAAGACCTCGACCGCCTTTTTGTCCTCAAGGGCCGGGTGACGGTGGCGGTGGACCTGGAGAGGGAAAAGCTGACCGCCTCCAGCGGCGACACCACCCTGACCTGCTCCTTCAGCCTCAATCCCTTCGACAAAAAGCTGATCGGCGCCGGCGGCTGGCTGGCGTTCGCGGATGCCAATTATTGAGTCGTTCTGATTGCTGCGGGTGCGACAGCGCGCCCGCCCGCCAACAACACAGATGAATCCCGCAATCGCCGCTCATATCCGTCAGGACCCCTTCGCCAACTGGCTCGGCGCCACCATTGAGGTTATCGAACCGGGCTACAGCCGGGTCTCGCTGACGGTGACCGAATCGATGCTCAACTTCCATTTCATGACCCACGGCGGTCTGGTGTTCGCTCTGGGCGACATCGCCTTTGCCGGGGCCAGCAACTCCCACGGCCAGACCGCCCTGGCCCTCAACGTGGCCATCAGCTTTCTCCGGCCCACCGGCGTGGGCGATCACTTGGTGGCCGAGGCCAAGGAGGTGCAACTCGGTGGTACCACCGCTCTGTACGACATCATGGTCACCGAACGGAGCAGCCAGAAACTGATCGCCAAGAGCCAGGCCACGGTGTACCGTAAAAAAGAATTTTTCGTGTAGGCGGAACCTCCCGCTCACCGCACAGCGCCCGCCGCCCGTTCATTTTCGTCCATTCCATGCAAGCGACCGTTCTTCCCGGCAGGAGATCCCATGGAAAACGCCTTTTCCGACCGCATCACCGATGTTCCCAAGTCCTTTATCCGGGAAATCCTCAAGGTCACCATCGACCATTCGATCATCTCCTTCGCCGGCGGTCTGCCCAACCGCCAGTTCTTCCCGGTCAAGGGGTTGCAGAAGGCGGCCAACGACGTCTTTGACGAGGCCGGCAGCGAGATCCTCCAGTATGCCAACTCCGAGGGCTATCTCGGCCTGCGCCGGTTCATCGCCGACCGATACCGGCAGCAGGAAGGGCTCGACATTCCGGTGGAAGACATCCTCATCACCACCGGCTCGCAGCAGGGGCTCGATCTGCTGGGCAAGACCTTCCTCAACGAGGGCGATGACCTGATCATCGAGGAACCGGGCTATCTCGGTGCCATCCAGGCCTTTTCCCTCTACCGGCCCCGTTTTCACCCGGTGCCGGTGCGCGAGGGCGGCATGGACACCGCCACCCTTGCCCGGGTCCTGCAGGAGCGCCATCCGAAACTCCTGTACACGGTCACCAATTTCCAGAACCCGAGCGGTATCAGTTATACCGATGAGAATCGGCGATCCGTGGCCCACCTGATCCAGGGGCACTCCTGCCTGGTCATCCAGGACGATCCCTACGGCGATCTGCGTTTTTCCGGCAGCCGCAGGATCTCCTTCAAGAAACTGCTGCCGGACAACACCGTCCTGCTCGGCTCCTTTTCCAAGACCGTGGCACCGGCCCTGCGTCTGGGCTGGCTGGTGGCCCAGCCGCACATCATGGAAAAAGTGATCGTCGCCAAGCAGGCCGCCGACCTGCACACCGATTACTTCGCCCAGCGCGTCCTCCACCGGTTCCTGCACGACAACGATATCGACGCCCATATCGCCACCATCGTCCGCCAGTACGGCAAGCAGAAAGAGGCGATGGTTGGCGCGATCAGGGAGTTTTTTCCGACCGGGGTGCACTCCACCAATCCCGACGGCGGCATGTTCCTGTGGGTGACCCTGCCGGAGGGGATGTCGTCGTTGCGCCTGTTCGAAGCGGCCATCGCCCAAAAGGTCGCCTTTGTGCCGGGCACGCCCTTCTACGTCGACCGCAAGGATACCAACACTTTACGGCTCAACTTCTCCTGTTCCGACGAACCGACCATTGTCGAGGGAATCAGGCGGTTGGGCGATTCCATCAAAAAACTTCTCTAACGAAAGGAGGAAACCAATGCATTCAGCAAAAACAAGCATCCGCGTTCTGTTGGGCCTGGCCCTGTGCCTGTTCGTGCTCGGTGGCTGTTCGGGCGACCAGGGGAAGAAGGAGGAGAAGAAAACGGTGACGACCCAGGAGCAGCTGGGAAAGGATGCCGCCAAGGCTGTCGAGAAACCGCTGGACGAGGCCAAGAAGGCTGCCGAGGCTGTCGGCGCCAAGGTCGAGGAAGCGAAGCAGGCTGCCGAAGCCAAGGTTGAGGACGCCCAGCAGATAGGCAAAGAAGCCGCCCAGGAAGCCGAAAAAGCGATCTCGCAGCCGGTGCAGGAGAAGAAAAAGCTGGAAGGGTGCTGAAAGCGGGGCTGCCGGCCCCTCTTTCCCTCTTGGGCACGTCCGGTGAGCAGCACCGCGCCGTGCTTGACCATCTTTACAGTGCCACCGCCGCCAGGGCCTTGACCGCCTCTTCCTGTTCGGGGGTCAGGGTCCTGGGAATGCGGACCGCGATCCTGACCAGCAAATCTCCCCGGTGACCGATGGGGCCCGCAGGCAGGCCGTGTCCCTTGATCCGGAGCTTGGCCTCCTGCTGCACCCCTGGCGGCACCTTGACGTTGAACTTCTTGCCGTCCAGCGTAGTCACCTCCAGGGTGGTGCCCAGGCACGCCTCGCTGAAGGGAATGCGGTGCTCGACCACCAGATCGTCCTCCACCCGCTGGAAGACCGGGTGCGGTTCGACCTGCACCCTCAGGTACAGATCGCCGGCCGGGCCGCCCGAGGATGAAGGCGCGCCTTTACCGCTCAAACGCAGCCGCTTGCCGTCCTCGATGCCCTTGGGGATTTTCACCGACACGTTCTGCGTCTGCCCGTTCTGGCGCAGGCTGATGGTCTTTTCCGTGCCATGGAGCACCTCTTCCAGGGTAACGCTCATCTCGTAGGTCAGATCGCCGCCCTTCACCGGCTGCGGGCCGCAGCCGCCACCGCAGCCGCCCCGCATGCCCGCCTGACTGAAAATATTGTCAAATGGGGAACTACCGCCGCTGCGGAAGCCGCTGGCGTTGAAGGTGGTGCCGCTGCGGAAGCCGCCGCCGAAACCGAACTGGCGCAGGATGTCGTTGAGATCGAAATTACGGAAAATATCTTCCTGGGAATAGCGCTGCCGGAAACCGGTCGAACCGAAGGTGTCGTACTGCTGCCGCTTTTCCGGATCGGACAGGACCGCGTAGGCCTCGCTGATCTCCTTGAACTTCTCCTCGGCCTTCTTGTCGCCCGGATTCTTGTCCGGGTGATATTTCAGGGCCAGTTTGCGGTAGGCTTTCTTGATCTCGTCGGCGGTGGCGGTCTTGGCGACACCGAGAATCTGGTAATACTCCATGGTGCGGTGACTGAGGTGTAAAAGGTTGCTGGAAAGACGGGTACCGGTGGGAGGTATTATAAGCGCAAAGCGGATATTGTCTATCCGCCCGGCCGGCGGAATTCATTTTTCCGCCACCGGCCGCAGCAGGTGGCGGGCGGTTTGTCCGCCGGCATCCGGCGGGCGGGTTCCGTGCAGGCGCACAAGCCGCGCAAGGATGGCCGCCCGATTGTGGGCCGGTTGGTTGAGCAGAATGACAAAGGCCCGGCCGTCGGGCAGATAGCCGGCCAGATTGGCGACCCCGGTGAGGGTGCCGGTCTTGACCGCCACACCGCGCTCCTCGTTGAGCAGATCGATGTGGGGCCGGAAACGAGCCAGCAGTCGGAGCATGGCGCGGACCGTTACCCGATTGTCCCGCGACAGGCCGGCCCCCTCGACCTGGACGATGGCCGTAGCGGCCTCGTTGCCCAGCTGCCGCGCCAGTTGTCGGTGCACCGCCTCGCGGGCCTTGGCCCAGGTGGCCGGATAGCCGAACTCTTTGGCGCCACAGGCGAGAAACAGGAGATTGGCCATGAAATTCGAGGAGTGGTGCAGGGTTGCGCGGCTGATCCCGGCCAGGGTCTGGCTGCTCTCGTGGATATGGACGAGGCGGGCCGTGGCCGGCACCGGCCGAATGCCGCCAAAAGCGGCCACAGCCACGCCCTGCCGTGCCAGCACCGCCCGCAAGAGTTCGCCGGCGTAGCGGGCCATGCGGGCCTCGGCGTCGCACCCTTTCGCGCAAATGTTCATCCGCCACGAACCGGCAGGCCGCCCCTGGCCCAGCTCCCGCATGATCGGCAGAACGGGCGTCTGGGATTCACCCGAGGCAATCCGGCCCGTCTTCTCCTTGATGAAAGGCACCGCATTGAAGTTGACCGACAGCGGCCCCACCGGGGCATCGTAGGGATTGTCGCTATCTTCCCGACCGGGCACCTGATGCTCCAGGGCAAAGGCAGTGGTGTCGATGAACAGCGTCTCTATCCGCCGCACGCCCTTCTGCCGCAGCTCGCCGGACAGCGCGGCGATTTCCTCGGAAACGAGGGTGGGATCGCCGAATCCCCTGACAAACAGGTTGTCGCGATCGTCGAGGAAGAACTCGGTGCGGAAACGGTAATCCGGCCCGAGGATGGCCAGGGCCGCCGAGACCGTGGCGATCTTGAGCACGCTGGCCGGAATCAGGGGTTGGTCGGGATTGCAGGCATCGACGATCCGGCCGTCGCCATCGGCGACACCGTAGGCGCCGTTCGGGGCCAGGTCGGTGATGGTGCGGCAGGCGGCAGCAAGACCGGCCTGCCGCCCGCAGACAACCAAGAGCGGCACCAGCAAGGCAACGAGAAGCAACGGACTTGCCGCCCGCCGTTGCCCTGCTTGCGCCACTGTCGCCTCAACCGATCTTGGGCAAACGGGCCAGCGAGGCATCTATCTGCTCCTGCGGATAGCTGTAATCGCTGAGTTTGCCGTTTAAGTAGTTGTCGTAGGCCGCCATGTCGATCAGGCCATGGCCGGAGAAGTTGAACAGAATGGTCTTGGGCTCGTTCGGGTCCTTCATGGCCTCGATGATGGCCCCGCGGATGGCGTGAGTGGTTTCCGGAGCCGGGATGATTCCCTCGGTCTTGGCAAAGAGGATGCCGGCCTCGAAGCATTCCATCTGGTGGACCGCCTTGGGGGTGATGATGCCGTCGCGCACCAGGGCCGAGATGATCGGCGCCATGCCGTGATAGCGCAGGCCGCCGGCATGGATGCCGGGCGGCACGAAATCGTGGCCCAGGGTGTACATGTAGAGCAGCGGAGTCATCATGGCCACGTCGCCGGAATCGTAGGCCAGCTTGCCGCCGGTCATCGACGGGCAGGAGGCCGGCTCGTAGCCGATGAACTCGATCTTCTTCCCGTCGAGATAATCGGGGACAAAGGGGGCGATCAGGCCGGCAAAGTTGGAGCCGCCGCCGCAGCAGCCGATGATCACGTCCGGATACTCGCCGGCGATCTCCATCTGCTTCTTAGCTTCCAGGCCGATGACCGACTGGTGCAGGACCACGTGGTTGAGCACCGAGCCCAGGGCGTAGTTGGTGTCGTCGTGGGTGGCGGCATCCTCCAGGGCCTCGGAGATGGCGATGCCCAGCGAGCCGGGGGTGTCGGGGTCCCTGGCCAGGATGGCGCGGCCGGTGTTGGTGTCCGGGCTGGGGCTGGCCGACACCTGGGCGCCGAAGGTCTGCATGATGAACTTGCGGTAGGGCTTCTGGTCGTAGGAGACCCGCACCATGTACACCTTGCACTCCAGACCGAACTTGGAGGTGGCCAGCGACAGGGCCGAACCCCACTGGCCGGCGCCGGTCTCGGTAGCCAGCCGCTTGATGCCTTCCCGCTTGTTGTAGTAGGCCTGGGGCACGGCGGAGTTGGGCTTGTGGCTGCCCACCGGCGAGACGCCCTCGTTCTTGAAGAAGATCTTCGCCTTGGTGCCCAGGGCCTCCTCCAGCTTGGTGGCCCGCACCAGGGGCGAGGGCCGCCAGATCTTGTAAATCTCTTGGACTTCCTGCGGAATCTCGACAAACCGTTCCTGGCTCATCTCCTGCTCCAGCAGGGCCATGGGAAAAACGGCGGCCAGCTTTTCCGGTCCCATGGGCTGCAGGGTCTCCGGGTCAAGCGGTGGCTGGAGCCCGCCTGGAATATCGGGCACCACGTTATACCAACTGGTCGGCATCTCATCTTCGCGCAGAACGATTTTTTTCATGTTTTCTCCTTGTTCATCGGAAAGCTGCCGGCAAACCGGGAATTTCCTCCTCGCCACGGTCTGCCCGCCAGCGTCATGGCGGTCGCGGGCCGGCACATCGCGCGCCGGGTGCAATGAATCGGCTTTATCTACAGTACTCGGGCAAAATTCTCAAGACGGGGATGGCGTTTCCCGGACTCCGGTCTTCAGGATCCGCACCAGCAGGGCCTCCCGTTCGGGAAAACCGAGCACCTTTTCCAGAATTTCCCGAGGATTGGTGCCGGGTTGCCCCTGCTGGCCGAACAGATCGAGAAAGATCTGCCCCCGGTCGAATTCCAGGCGGGTCACCAGGGGCCTCAGGTCGAGTTCCTTGTGCCGGTTCTTACGGAACCGGTCGATGACAAAGGATTCCCGACCGAGAAAATCGGCCATGTTCTGCTGCAATGCCTCGGGATACCCTGTTGCGGACAGAAGGTAGCTGGTGATGCTGCCCATGGCCACGGCGCGCGGCGCCGGCCCGACCGCCCGCACCCGGATGGTTGCGGGCAGGTGGCTGTTGAGCAGGGCCACGGTCTCCTCCAGGGAGGTCAGCGGCCTGGCCAGATCCATGTCGAAGGACTCCGCCAAGCTCTCGACGCCCACCGGCAAGGCCTGACTGAACGAAACCCGGGGAGAGGGATTGAAGCCGCCGGAAAACAGGAGCGGCAGGCCGGCCCGCTGCAGGGTGCGGAACACCAGTTGCAGCAGTTCCAGATGCCCGTAAAAACGGCTGTCGCCCAGGCGGGAATAATGGACCCGGTAGGCATGCGCCTGCGGCGGCTGTGCCGGTTCTTGCTTGGCTGGCCGCGCAGGGGAAGCCGGCGGTGCGGTCGGCCGCGCCTGGACGACCGGCCGCACGGTTTTGAAGTCGCAGAGGCCGCAGCCCTGACAACCGTGCACGCGGCAGTCCGGAGTGTACTCCTGCGCAAAGGCCTTGGCCCGCTCTGCTTCGAGGAAGGACCGCTCGACCCCACTGTGGAGATGGTCCCAGGGCAGCACTTCCTCCACCTGCCGCTGCCGGAGGTACTCCTCCAGGACAAGTCCGCATGCGGCCGCGGCCCGACACCACAGTTCCAGATCGAACCGCTCGGACCAGCTGTCCAGGCGGGCGCCCATGGTCCAGGCGGTCTCGATCAGCCGGGACAGCCGCCGGTCACCCCTGGAAAAGACGCCTTCCAGGAAGGACTGCTCCGGATCGTGCCATTTGAGCTTGTAGCCCTGACGGGGCAGCATCTGCTTCAAGCGGTTGATCCTGGCCCTCGATTCGTCCAGGCCGATCTGCGCCTCCCACTGGAACGGGGTGTGCGGCTTGGGCACGAAGGTGGCCACGCCCAGGTTGACCTGCACCGGCCGGCCCTTGCCCTGCCCGCCCTGGGCGCGGGCCTTCTTGGCCACCTGGACGATGCCGAGGGCATCGGCCTCGGTCTCGGTCGGCAATCCCACCATGAAGTAGAGCTTGATCAGCTTCCAGCCCAGGGCAAAGGCGTCCCGGCAGGTGGCCAGCAGATCCTCTTCGGTGATGCCCTTGTTGATGACCTGGCGCAACCGGTCGGTCCCCGCCTCCGGGGCAATGGTGAAGCCGGTTTTCCTGACGCGCTTGATCTGCTCCATGATCTCCGGCGTCAAAGTTCCGACTCGCATGGACGGCATGGACACCGACACGAAATCGTCGGCAAACCGATCCATCAGAGCGGCCATCAGTTCGCCCAGGCAGGAAAAATCGCCGGTGGAGAGCGAGAGCAGGGCCAATTCCTCGAAACCCGAACTGGCGATGCCCTCGTTGGCCAGTTGCATGATGTCCTCCAGGCTCCGTTCCCGCACCGGCCGGTAAGTGATGCCGGCCTGGCAGAAACGGCAGCCGCGGGTGCAGCCGCGCGCGATTTCCACGCCGAGCCGGTCGTGTACCGGATTGACCACCGGCACCAGGGGATGATGCAGGACGGATGGGGCATGCAGTTGCGGCAGCACCCGCCGGCGCACGAAGGGGATGTCCGGATGGAGCGCATCGACGGCAACCAGGCGGCCCTGCACATATCGCGGCGCAAACAGGGCGGGGATGTAGACGCCCGGCATCCGGGCCAAGCGCTCCAACACTGCGGTCCGTTGCCAGCGCTCCCTTTTGGCCGATGCCAGCAGTGCGGCGATCTCCAGGATGATCTCCTCGCCGTCTCCCAGGACGATGGCGTCGAAAAACTCGGCCACCGGCTCGGGATTGAGTGCGCAGGAGCCGCCGCCCAGCACCAGGGGATGAGCTTCCGTCCGGTCGACGGCCCGGAAAGGCACTCCCGCCAGATCGAGCACGGTCAGGATATTGGTGAAGCAGAGTTCATAGGGCAGGGTGATGCCCAGCACATCGTAGGCCGCCAGCGGCACCTTCGCTTCCAGGGAAAACAGCGGCATCTTTTGGCCACGCAGCTCCCGCTCCATGTCGACATCGGGGACATAGGCCCGATGCGCTGTTGTTTTCTCCAGGTTATTGAGGAGATGGTAAAGAATCTGCAACCCCTGGTGGGACATGCCGATTTCGTACAGGTCGGGAAAGATGAGGCAGAAATTGAGATCGCCGGCGTCAAACCGGCTGTCGGCCGAGTGGAGTTCACCGCCAACATATTGACCCGGCTTGCGCACCAGGGGTAGAATCCGGTCGAGATCAAGGGAACAAGGAACGGCCATGACACAAGAAGACACGTGAAAAAAAGAGAAATAAAAAAAACGGGCCATCCGAACCGACGCTCTTTTCTGACAAAAAACAGGCGTCGGGCCCGGAGCCCCCGAAAAAAAACGGCCGCCGACACGCGACCGGAATATGTGTGGACCGGGCCTCCCGGCAAACCGCAAATATCGGCGCGATTTTTGCTTAAAAACAGAAAGGTTTTTCAGGAAACCGACTCCCGTCCTTTTCCCTCAACGTACAATGGACAAAAAAATGAAAAAATCATTCCTTGCCCTTGTCTCGCGCTCTCTGTTGGCCCTGACACTGGTACTGACCTGCGGTTCCGCCGGTGCCGAGGACGCGCCGGTTGCGCCGCAACTGCAAAAGCTCAAGCACACCGTCCTCTCGCCCACCAGCGAACAGGTGGTCCTGCAACTCAACGGCTCCTATAGTCCAAAAATCTTCACTTTGAAAGACGAAAACCCCAGGCTCATCTTCGATTTCGCCGACATGACCCACGGCAGGGACGTGCAGGGCATCACCACCACCAAGGGCGCGATCGTCAAGCGGGTACGCGTCGGCATGCACACCGTCGATGCGCCGAAAACCCGCATCGTCTTCGATGTCGCCACCTTCAAGGGACTGACTTATACCCAAAAATTCGACGAGAACAGCTCATCCCTCGTGATTCAGTTCACCAGGACAGGAAAGACAGCCGCCCCGCAGCAACGGGAAGATGCATCCGCAACGGTGTCTGCACCGGAAACGGCGGCGTCCCCGGGCGCACCGGGCGAGCCGGAAACCGCTTCCGCTCAGGCGGAGCAGCCTCCTGCGCCGCAGCAGCCGGCGTCTCCCGGCCACGAGGAGAAGAGCGCAACCAGACCGCCACAACCGGAACCACCGCAGCCAGCCGAACAGACCACCGCGCCCGCCAAGGAAGTCCCGGCAGGAGCGCCCGAAAAAACGGCAAAGGCCGAGGCGGCCGCGCCCCCGGCTCCGGTCAAGCCGATGGCGGACGCCGCCGCCGAGCCGGAGGAGCAAGCGATGGCACCGATGGCGGCGGCAAAGCCGGAAGAACCGGCCGGGGAAACCGTAGCGCCACCCGCTGGCAAGGACGAGGGAAAGAAGAGCGAGACCGCTGGCGGGGAGAAACAGCGACCCGGGACCGCCACCGCCTCACAGGCCGCCGCGCCCGCCGGCACGGACAAATCCGCGACAGCCAAGCCCGAGGTGACCAAGCCCGCCGCTCTCGCCGCAACCTCCGAACGGCCGCAGCTTGAATACGTCAAATTCGACGCCTCTTCGCCCAAGGGCGAGATGGTCCTGTTTAAACTGAACGGCTTCCATCCCCCGGCCGTGCGCGGGGTCGAAGAGGGCATTCCCCGGGTCATCTGCGAGTTCAACAACACCAAGCTGATCGGAAAGACCAAGAATCCGATCAAAACCGACGGCAAATTCGTCAAGGTGATCCGCACTTCGGCCACCAAGAAGCCGGAGAGGGTCCGGGTGGTGATCGACCTGGAGCCCAACCGCAGTTACGACCTGCAGCAGGTGTTCTTCAAGGAGGACAATCTCTTTGTGCTCATCGTCAACACGGTGAAGAAATAGACGGTCAGGGGACGCGTTCCACCGTGAAATGGGGCGGCGACTCCACACGAAAAGCCGCCTCCTCCTGGGGAGAGTGGGAAAAGATCTGTTCGACCTGGACGGTCAGGGTGCCGGTCACCGCCTCGCCGGTGATACGGAGACGGACCGGCCAGGCACGACCGCTGCCGCCCTCCTTTCGGTACTCGGCATACTCCAGGGCCAGCACCTGATCCCCTCGGGCATCGAACAGCAGGTGCTGGGCCATGGTGCCGCTCTCCCTGTCCAGCAGGACATAATGGCCCTGCCTGCGGCCATCGCGCCACTGGTACCAGAATCCCCGACCCGCCTCGTCCCGGGTCGGCGCAGCCGCCTCCCCTTCCCCCTCGGCGAGAAACCCGCCCAACAGCGGCAGCAGATCTTCGGGCGCCACCGCCGCCGGCACATACGACCGCCAGAACCGGGAATGGATCGTGCCCTGATAGACATGGCCGGCCCGGTTGTCGATCATGGTGAAGGCAGAGGCATCGGCGACCGCCAGGATGAGCGTCCGTCCCAGGGGGTCGCTGGCCGCCACCCGGAGCAGTGCCGGCCGCTGCACCAGCAGGGTGGCGCTCACTGCGCCCTTGCTGCCCGGCACATCCCACAGCAGGCGGACATCGGCGTCAAGGGCCTGCGGTCGCGTGCCGGCGAGGAAGTCCGCCCACAGGGTTCCGGCTTCCCGCTCCTCGGCGGGACTGAGCGGCAGCGTCTTGGGCTGCTTGCCGGCGCAGCCGGCGAGAATCGCCACGCACCACAGAATCAGGAGCTGCAGGCACAGGGACCGATCCACGCGCATCAGCGGATACCCTGCCGTTCCAGAATACGGATCTTTTCCTGAATCCTTTTTTTGCCCTTTTCGTCTTCAGTGGCGAACTTCACCGCCTTTTTGTACGTCTGCACCGCATCCCGCACCCGCCCCTTCTCCAGATAGACGTCGCCGAGGTGCTCCAGAATGGCCGCGTCCTCGGGAGAGAGCCGCACCGCCGTCTCCAGTTCCTTGATGGCCTGATCGAGCTTGCCGAGCCGGTAATAGACCCAGCCCAGGCTGTCGCGGATGTAACCGTTGTCGGGTTTGAGTTCGATGGCCCGCTGAATGTATTCCAGAGCCTGATCGAGATTGATTTTCTTGTCGGCCCAACTGAACCCGACAAAATTCAGGGCGGCGGCGTTGTCGGGTTTGAAGGTGATGATTTTCTGCATGACCGCCAGCGCCGCGCCGTGTTCGCCGTTGTCCTCCAGCAACAGACCGTATTCGTAGAGCAGGTCTTCGTCGTTGGGGAACACTTCCAGTCCCTGCAGCAGCACCTTTTTGCTGAGATCGTCGCGGCCTTCGATCTGATGGAGGGCGGCGAGCATGACATACATCTCGGCGGTGCGTACCTCTCCCGCGTCCAGATGGCTTTCCAGGAGTTGCCGGGCTTCGTCCAGTTTGTTCTGCTCCCTGAGAATACGCACCTGGAGCAGCAGACCGTTCGCATATTCGGGGTCCTTGCGGTCAAGCAACTGCAACTGCTTCAGCGCCCGCCCGTATTTCTGTTGCTGCGCCAGCAGCACGGCAAGAAAATACCTGGCCTCGGACAGGTTCTCCTTGTCCAGGATTTTATTGGTGATGGCGATGGCCTTGTCGAATTGGCCCTGCCTGGCATACAGGCGGGCGATGGTCAGGTCGACGCGCTGGGGCTGTTCGGCATAGGTTTTCAGCCGGTTCAATTCGGCCAGGGCCTGATTGACCTTTTTCTGGAGCAGATAGACATGGATCAGGGCCACCCGGGCCGCCTCGTTCTGTTCGTCGCGCTCGACCACGGTTTCAAAAAGGGTGGCCGCCTCGTCGTATCGCCCGTTCTTGATGTACAGCTCGCCCAGTTCCAGATGCAATTCACTGGACCAGTTCCGCTCCAGCGCCTTGAGGTAGTGCTCCACCGCCTCGTCGATCCACTCCTCCATCTGGCAGAGACGGGCCATGAGGATATGGCCGGGGTAGGAAGACGGGTCCTGGGCCAGCACCCGCTCCAGCAGCGGCCTGGCCGCGGCCGCCTGGCCGGCGCCCATGTACATTTCGGCCAGCAGCATCAGAATGGCAGGATCGTCGGGGTTCTGCTCGCTGATCAACCGGTATTGGGCCATGGCCTCGGTGTTCTTCTTCTGGTTGAGCAGCACCTTGGCGTAAAGCATGCGCATGCCGGTCCGGTCCGGGTGCGCGGCCAGATAGTCGTGCAGCCAGAGGGCGGCTTCGTCGGTCCGCTCCAGCCGCAGCAGCAGAATCGGGACCTTCTCACTGACGAACTCGGCCTGATCGTCGCAGATCAGGGCCTTCTGGTAGAACTCCAGGGCTTCCTCGAAACGGAGCAGCAATTCGGCATGCCGGCCCCAGAGGAAATAGGCGTAGGAACAGGCGTGATCGGCCTTGCCGCCACCGGGGGCGGCCTGCAGCGCAGCCGTTTCGGCCTTGGGCTGGCAGCCGCCGGCCAGGAGGGCCACGCAGCCCAGAAGGGCAAGCAGCCGAAGAGGGAAAGCAAGCATGAACCGGAGCATCACACACCTTTGCGCACAAGCAGTTGCTGGACCGCCGCGCGGATGGAGGCCTGCACCTCCGCCACCGGCCGGGCGGCATGGATGCGTACTATACAACTGTGGGGAAAGGATGCAAAGAGTGCGGCCACTTTTTCCAACTGGTCCCGTTGCTCGAAATCGTTGAGGGTTTCGCCGCGCAGATCGCAGATCCGGGCGATACCCTCCGCCACCGGCAAGGTGAGCAGGAGCACCAGGTCCGGCTCCGGTGCGAACTCATGGCAGGCGAAGATACGGGCCGGATCGCACCCCGCCGCACCCTGGTAGGCGGCGGTGGAAAAGTAGTAGCGGTCGGTGAGCACGATCGCGCCCCGGCCCAGGGCGGGCCGGATGCACTCATCCACGTGCTGGCGGCGGTCGAGGAGAAACAGCTCCAGTTCCTGCGCCGGCGAAGCCTGCTTCCGGTTCCGGTACAGGGCGCGGATCTGCTGGCCATAGGGACCGTCCGTCGGTTCCCTGGTTTCGACCACAGCCAATCCCCGGTCGCGCAGATAGGCGGCCAAGAGGGGCAACTGGGTCGATTTGCCGGTGCCGTCGATGCCCTCGAAAGCGATCAGCAAACCCGGCTTCATGCCGCACCTCCCCGGCGCCGGTTGGCGACAATGGTCTGCGCCAGGATCAGGGCCGCGGCCAGGCTCGAAGGATCGGCCAGATTCCTGCCGGCGATGTCGTAGGCGGTGCCGTGGTCAACCGAGGTGCGGACCAGCGGCAGGCCGAGGGTGACGTTGACGCCGTCCTGGAAATGGAGGAGCTTGAAGGGGATCAGCCCCTGGTCGTGATAGAGGGCGACCACCGCGTCGTATCGGCCGGAGGCGGCCTGGTGAAACACCGTGTCCGGCGGCCAGGGGCCGCTGACCTCATCGGCGGCAAAGCCGGCCAGGGCCGGGGCGATGATCTGCGCTTCCTCGTCGCCGAACAGGCCATACTCGCCGCCGTGGGGGTTCAGCCCGGCCACCGCGATGCGGGGCCTGGCCACGGCGAAATCGCGTTGCAGGGCGGTTCGGGTCATGGCAATACAGTCGGCGATCTCCGCCGACGTCAGCAGCTCGGGCACCCGGCGCAGCGGCACATGGATGGTGACCAGCACCACCTTGAGCCTCGGCCCGGCCATCATCATCCGCACCTGCGGGGTGCCGGTGAGGGCAGCCAGCATTTCCGTGTGCCCCGGATAGGGATAGCCCGCTGCCTGCAGGCTCTTCTTGCTGATCGGGCAGGTGACGATGGCACTGCACGCTCCTGTGCCGACCAGGCGAACCGCCTCCTCGATGCATTGGCCCATGACCCTGCCGGTGGCCGCATCGGGTTGGCCCCAGTGAACCGGGGCGGTCCGGGGTGGTCCGACCTGCAGCACCGGAATGGTCCCCTTGCCGGCAAGCTGTCCGGGGCGCCAGGGTTCGATGGACACGGTCAAACCGAGCCGGTCGGCGGCCTGCCGCAGCACCGCCGCATCCCCCACCACGATGGCCTGGCCCGAGGCGGGGCCATCGTCCCGGCCGAACAACCGGCAGATGATTTCCGGACCGATTCCCGCCGGACAGCCCATGGTGACGGCCACCGGGACCCGGTCTTTCCTTGCTGCGTTGTCCATGGCACGCTCCTAAAGAGCAAAATCAAAAGCGTTTTTAATGTGATCGATGGCGACCGGCCGGTTGTCATTATCCAGCCGGACCGCGATCACGTCGAACCGGGCGGGCGCTTCCAGCAAACCGTGGCTCTGGAGGTATTCCTGGGCGATGCGGCAGAGCTGCCGCTGCTTGCGGCCGTCCACCGCCTCGAAGGCCGAACCGAATTCCAGGGATTGCCGGGTCTTGACCTCCACGAAGACCAGGGTGTCGCCGTCCCGGGCGATGATGTCGACCTCGCCGTAGGGTTTGCGGTAGTTCTTGGCAACGATGACGTAGCGCCGCCTGGTCAGGAACTCGGCAGCAAGGGATTCGCCCAGGCGGCCCGTGGGCAGGGTCGTCTTTTTCTTGCGTAGCACCACCGTCCTCTCCCCTGTCAGGCTTTCACCACAGGCCGCGCGGCACCGGCGACGGCGCCCCGGTCTCTTCCGAAAAGAATTCGGCCACGCCCCGAAACGTGCGGCGATGCAGCGGGCAGGGGCCATGGCTGGCAATCGCCTGCCGGTGCGCCTTGGTCGGATAGCCCTGGTGGCGGTCGAAACCGTAGTGCGGGTAGCGCGCATGGGCCTCGGCCATCAGCCGGTCCCTGGTCACCTTGGCAATGATCGAGGCGGCGGCGATGGAGGCGCTTTTCGACTCGCCCTTGATCAGGGTCAGCTGCGGGACTGCGACCGGCACCCGGTTGCGGCCGTCGACAAGCAAAAAGTCCGGTTCCCGGCCGCCATTGGCGGCGGTGCATTCGGCGAGCGCCCGCCGCATCGCCAACAGGGAGGCCTGGAGGATGTTGACCGCCTCTATCTCCCGCGGACCGGCCATACCGATGCCGATGACGGCGCCGTTTTGCCGAAGGAGCGCAAACAGGTGATCGCGCTGGGATGCGGTCAGTTGCTTGGAATCGCGGAAAACCCGATGGTCGCCGTCCCGGGGCAGGACCACGCAGGCGGCCACCACCGGGCCGGCCAGCGGCCCGCGGCCGGCCTCGTCGAGACCGGCGACCAGGCTCGCACCTTGGCCGAAAAGTTGACGCTCAACGGAAAAGGTGTCGCCCGGCACGGGGGACACCTTGGGAAAAAAAGAAGAAACGCATGGGTTCATACGCCCATTGCCATGCATTGCCACTGCGGGAAGGAAAAAGGAAAAGGCGCAGCCAGAGAACCGGGGCTCTGTGGCGGCAGCCGACCCGGTCGCCGCCACAGAGTCCCGGCCAATCGATAACTCCCGCCCTCCGGCCTGACCGGGACGGGAAGGCACCCTTCAGATGATGCCCCGTTCGCGGATACGGGCGGCCTTGCCGCGACGCTCCCGCAGGTAGTAAAGACGGGAACGGCGCACCCGGCCAAGGGTCACCGTTTCGATCTTTTCGATCCGCGGCGAATGCAGGGCAAAGGTCTTCTCCACGCCGACGCCGTGGGAGATTTTCCGGACCGTGAAGGTGGCGTTCATGGTACCGCGCTTGCGCTTGATCACCACGCCCTGAAACACCTGGACCCGCTCCTTGTTGCCCTCGATGATCCGGATATGCACCTTGACGGTATCGCCGGGGCGGAACTCGGGAATATCGAAACGCATTTGCTCCAGATCGATCTTGTCCAACAGATTCATCGCCATATTCGTTGCTTTACGGTCGGACGCACACGTCGCGCCCGCCGAAGGATGCCTCCACACACCCCGTGTCCTGCTTGTTGCTTATCGCTTACCGCACCGTACGTGCGAGGTTGTCATCGTCTACATCAATTCGTCATCGTGCTCGCCGAGCAGCCGATCGAGGATGATCGCCGCCGCCGACCGGACCGCCAGATGGTTGAAGCCGGTGGCGCCACGCAAGGGCGGCAGCACGCCATCCACCGTTGCGAGCAACTCGGGGCTCAGGCCCCAGGCGGTGCCGAACAGCAGCAGCACCGGCGTTCCCCGGCGAATTCTGCCCCGCACCTCGGCATATCCCAAGGTGTTGGCCTGCTCCTTGGCGCAGGTGGCGAGCACCAGCGGCCGCTCGCCGAATTTCTCCGTGGCCCCGGCCAGGGCCTCGGCGTAACTGGCGCACACGGTGACGAGCGCCAGGGCATCGCCCCGGTCCGGATTGACGCTGCCGCCGTAGCCCCGGGTCCAGTGGCCGACGATCTGTGCGGCCAACTCCCGCTGTTCCGCAAACGGGGTGATCACCCAGTAGGTGCCGGCCCCGTAGGTTTTGCCGGCGCGGGCAATGTCGTGCAGGTCGAGGTTGGTCACCGCCGAGCCGATGGTATCGCCATGACGGTTGACCACCGGATAGTGCACCAACGCCACATCAACCCGCATCGCCCTGCACCCGCTCCGCCTTGACAACGGCTTCTATCCGGTCGTAAAGCCCTTCGCGCCGCAATATTTTTTCTTCTACCGGCGAAAACCGCACCGAAGCCAGCAATTCCGGCCGCCGCGCCAGGGTCAGCCGGACCGATTCGACCAGCCGGTGGCGATCGATGGCGGCATGATCGCCGGAGAGCAGCACCTCGGGCACCGCCATTTCCTCGAACACCCGCGGCCGCGTGTACTGCGCATGCTTGAGCAGGCCGCGACTGAAGCTGTCGTTGGCGGCCGAATCCTCGCAGCCGAGCACGCCGGGCAGCAGGCGGCAGACCGCGTCGATCACCACCAGGGCGGCCAGTTCGCCGCCGGTCAGGATATAGTCGCCGATGGACAGCTCCTCATCGACGTACCGCTCCCGGAAACGCTCGTCCACGCCCTCGTAGCGGCCACAGATCAGAAGCAACTGCTCGTATCCCGCCAGCCGCTCCGCCTGCGCCTGGCTGAACCGCTCGCCCTTGGGTGACAACAGGATCACCCGGCGGGAGCAGTCGGGCCGAACGGCCGCCCGCACACAGGCGGCCAGCGGTTCCGGTTTCATCACCATGCCTTCGCCGCCGCCAAAGGGGCGGTCGTCGGTCATGCGATGCCTGTCCAGGGCGTAATCCCGGATATTGTGGATGCCGACCTCAATCTTCCCCTCGCCCAGGGCCCGGCGCACGATCCCTTCCTGCAGGGGGGAGGAAAAGAAATCGGGAAAAATGGTCAGGATCGAAAAAAGCACAAACCGTCCGCCCGTCTTCAGCGGTTCATTTCCAGCAGACCGGGCGGCAGGTCGAGCACGACCTCGTCGTCATCAACGGCGGCAATGAAGGCCCGCACAGCCGGCACAAGGTATTCATTCTCGCCCTCCCGGATGACCAGCCGCTCCTGGCCGCCGCCGAGCAGTTCCCTGATGGTGCCGAGCACCCGGCCGTCCACGGTTCGGGCCCGTTTGTTCATCAGGGTATGCAGATACACTTCGTCGGGCCCGGCCGGCGGCAGGTCCGAGGCCGCCAGCCACAGATGCCAGCCCACCAGTTGCTCGGCCCGGTTGCGGTCCGTGCATCCGGGTACCTTGAGGATGATCAGTCGCCCGCTGACCCGGGCCCGGACATCCGTACATTCGATGACCTCGCCGTCCGCATCGGCGGCAAGATACATTCGCCGGTACCGGCAGAGATTGGCCGGCTGCTCCGTATGCGGACGAATCTTCAATTCGCCCCGGATCCCGTGCGGCCTGACCACCGTGCCGAGCAGGATGAACGCGCCACTCCGCCCGCCGGTCGGCACGGCCGCTACTCGACGATTTCCAGCCGGGCGCGCTTGCCGTCCCCGGCCATGGAGGCGGCCAGCACCGCCCGCATCGCCCTGGCGGTCCGCCCCTGTTTGCCGATCACCTTGCCCAGGTCCTCCTGGGCCACCCGCAATTCGACGGTGACGGTGTCGCCCTCTTCCTGCAGGTTCACCTCGATCCGATCGGGATGCTCCACCAGCCGACCGGCGATAAACGCCATCAGTTCCTTCATTTATGCTGCGGCAGCCGCACCGGCGCCGACCTTTCGGATCAGGCTCTCCACGGTTTCCGTCGGCTTGGCGCCCTTCTTCATCCAGCCGGCCAGCTTCTCATTGTCGATGGTGATGGCAGCCGGGTTCTGCATCGGGTCGTAGGTGCCGACGATGTCGAGGAACTTGCCGTCGCGCGGCGCCTCGCTGTCGGCGACGACGATGCGGTAAAACGGTTGTTTCTTCCTGCCCTTTCTGGTCAAACGAATACGAACTGCCATGGTATCCTCCGGTGGATATCGTCCCGGCGGCACGGACCGCCGGACGTTTTGAAGACGTATAAAGAGTATGTATTACCGCATGAGCCCCTTGGGGAGCTTGCGGCGCTTGCCGCCGCCCATGATGCCCTTGCCTTTCATGTTTTTCATCATTTTCAGCATCATGGCGTAACTTTTCAGCACCCGGTTCACGTCGGCCACCGCCGTCCCCGACCCCTTGGCGATCCGCAGCCGCCGGCTGGCGTCGATGATTCTGTGGTTGCGGCGCTCCTTCAGGGTCATGGAGCGGATGATGGCCTCGGTCTTGATCAGTTCTTTCTGGTCGGGCTTGGGCGCGTCCTTGATTTGCTTGAGCTTGTTGATCCCCGGGATCATGCCCATGATCTGCTCCAGGCTGCCCATTTTCTTGATCTGCTGGATCTGATCGAGGAAATCCTCCAGGGTGAAGGCATTCTTCTGGATCTTGCGGGCCAGTTGCTCGGCGTTCTTCTGGTCGACAACCGCCTCCGCCTTCTCGATCAGCGACAGAACGTCGCCCATGCCGAGGATGCGGGAGGCGGCGCGGTCGGGATGGAAGACCTCCAGGGCCTCGACCGACTCGCCGACGCCGACGAACTTGATCGGCTTGCCGGTGACCTTCTTCACCGACAGGGCCGCGCCGCCGCGGGCATCGCCCTCCATCTTGGTGAGGATGACGCCGGTGATCTCGAGTTCGCTGTTGAACTTTTCGGCCACGGTGACCGCGTCCTGGCCGGTCATGGCATCGGCGACGAACAGCACCTCAGACAGTGGCACCACCCGGCTGATCTCGCGCAACTCGGCCATGAGGGCATCGTCGACGTGGAGCCGGCCGGCGGTGTCGATGATCACCGTGTCGTAAGGGCCGGCGCTGGCCTCGACAAAGGCCTGGCGGGCGATGTCCACCGGCTTCTGCTCGGTGGTGGACCCGAAAACCGGCACGCCGACCTGGCCGCCCAGGACATGCAACTGCTCGATGGCCGCGGGCCGGTAGACGTCGGCCGGAACCAGCAAGGGCGCGCGGCCTTTTTCCTTGAGCTGCCGCGCCAGCTTGGCGGCGGTGGTGGTCTTGCCCGAGCCCTGGAGACCGGCGAGCATAATGGTCACCGGCTGCCGGCCATCGAGCTTGAGCGGCTGGGCCTCGCTGCCGAGCAGTTCGACCAGGTGGTCGTGCACCACCTTGACCACCTGCTGGCCGGGCGAAAGGCTGGTCAGCACTTCCTTGCCGATGGCCTTGGCCGTGACCGCGGCGATGAATTCCCTGACAACGCCGAAATTGACATCCGCCTCGAGCAGCGCCGTGCGCACCTCGCCCATGGCCTCCTGAATGTTCTCTTCAGTCAGCCTGCCGTGGCCGCGCAGTTTCTTGAACGCGCTTTCGAGACGGTCGGTTAGATTCTCAAACATGGCTCTACACGGGATAATGGCGTGGCGGATGACCGTTCAGCAGCCTCGGCGGGCCGCCCTGCCGGCTCTCTGCACGGAAAATTGGGATACATACCCGACATACCCTCGCTTGTCAAGCAAGAAGGAAACCATGGTGGTCCGGGCGGTTATCAGCCGGCCACCATCTCGGCCACCCTGGCCAGCCCCTCGGGGGTGTCGGCCTGGACGCAGCTGATGGCGGCGTCTTTCGGCACTATTTTCCGCATCATCCCGGTGAGGACGTTCTTGGGACCCAACTCGACCATCACCTCGACGCCCTCGGCGATCATCCGCTCGACGATCGGCAGCCAGCGGACCCGGGAGGCGATCTGTTTGGCCATGATCGCCTTCATCCGGCCGGGATCGCGCTCCTCCTGACCGGTGACGTTGAACAGCACCGGCACCTCGGGCGGCTGGAAGGCGACGTTCGCCATGTAGGCGGCAAAATCGTCCACCGCGCCGGCCACCAGCGGGCTGTGGTTGGCGACGCTGACGTTGAGCGGGATGACCTTGCCCCCCTGGGCCGCACAGATCGCGCCCACGGCATCGAGCCCGGTGACGTCGCCCGAAAGGACGATCTGGGAGGCGGTATTGTGGTTGGCCACCACCGCCACGCCGGGGCCGCCATACCCGGCCAGGATCGCCTCGACCCGGTCGATGCCCAGGCCGACCACGGCGCGCATGCCGCCGGGATGCGCCGCCCCTTCCCGCTCCATCAACTGGCCGCGCCTGGTGACCAGGGCCAGGGTATCCTCCAGGGAAAGCACCCCGGCCCCATGGAGGGCGGAATACTCGCCGAGGCTGTGGCCGGCGAAAAAGGCGGGCGTGAAGCCGGGCAGCATTTTGAGCAACTGCTGCCAGCAGATCAGGTTGATCGCGGTGAGGGCCGGCTGGAGATAGAGCACCCGGGTGAGGTCCTCCAGAGGCCCCTGAAAGCACAGGCTGCGGATCGGAAAACCGGAGATGCGCTCGGCCAGAGCCATCAGGGCCACGGCCTCCGGATCCCGCTCGACGAAGGCCTGCCCCATGCCGATATATTGGGACCCCTGTCCCGGAAAGAGAATGGCTGTCTTTTTCATGGAAATACGAAACGATCAATTATGGTCTGTTCGCCGGCTCACTGCCGGTCGAACACAAGATTGTACACGATGAACAGAGTGACGCCGACGGTGATCGCGGAGTCGGCGACGTTGAAGGCCGGCCAGTGCGACTGGCCGAGGTAAAAATCCAGAAAATCGACCACGAATCCCCACCGGATCCGGTCGATCAGGTTGCCGATGGCCCCGCCCGCGATCAGGGCCAGGGCCGCGGCATACACCCGGCTGCGCCGACCGAAGCTGCGCTGGGCTATCCAGATGAACACCAGGGCGACGGAGGCGGCGGCAATGAAGAAAACCTGCCGCCACACCGCCGGCTGGCCGGCGAGCATGCCGAAAGCGGCGCCGTTGTTGGTCAGGTGGGTCAGGTTGAACAGGCCGGGAATGACCTCCCTGCTCTCATACAGGGCAAAATGGAGTAGAATCCAGGCCTTGCTCGCCTGATCGATACCCACCACCGCCAGAATGATGGCAAAAAAGAACACCATTGGCCCGGCCTCAGCCCGCCAATTGATGGACCACGGCAGCGCAACGGGCGCAGAGCGCCGGATGTGCCGCATCCTCGCCGACCGTGGGCGAGATGGTCCAGCAACGCTCGCATTTGGCTCCGGGCGCCGACCCGACCGCAATCCCGATGCCGGCCAATCCTTCCGCCTCGACAAAGGTCAGGCCGTCGTCTGCCTCGCCCGCCAGACGCAGGCCGGAGACGATGCACAGCTCGCGCAGACGCTCCAGGCTGTCGGCCACAAATCCCGCCCACTCGCCGTTTGCCCGCACAACCACCTCGGCATCGAGGGCCAGCCCGATGGTCTTGTCCTGGCGCGCCCCTTCCAGCACCTTGGTAATGGCGCCGCGCAGGGCGAGCAGACGGTTCCAGCGCTCGTCAAAGACCGCATCTTGCCCGATGTCGTCGGTCCCGGCGAAATCGGCGAAGAAGATGGAACGCGCCAGCGGGGCGTCCTCCGCCAGTTGGTGCAGATGCTCCCAGGCCTCGGCGGCGGTGAAGCAGAGAATCGGCGCCATCAGCCGCAACAGTCCGTCGAGAATCCGGTGGATGACCGTCTGCGCGGCGCGGCGCTCCGGACCGTTGGGCAGCGAGCAGTAGAGCCGGTCCTTGAGCACGTCCATGTAGAGGCTGGAGATGGTGGTGCCGCAGAAATTGTGCAGGCCGTGGTAGACGGCGTGGAACTCGTAGCGCTCGTACGACCGGACGACGCGCTCGCTCAGTTCGGCGAACCGGGCCAGGGCCCAGCGGTCGATCTCCTGAAGGTCCGCCGAGGCGACACTGTCCGTGGCCGGGTTGAAGTCGTAGAGGTTGCTCAAGAGAAAACGCAGGGTGTTGCGCATCTTGCGGTAGGCGTCGGAGACGTGCTTTAAGATTTCGTCCGAAACCTTGACGTCGTCCTGGTAGTTTTCGCTGGCCACCCACAATCGCAGCACCTCGGCGCCGTACTTGTCGATCACCTCCTGGGGTGCCACCACGTTGCCCACCGATTTGGACATCTTCTTGCCCTGGCCGTCGACCACGTAGCCGTGGGTGAGCACGCCACGGTAAGGGGCGCTGCCCCTGGTGCCTACGGCGGTGAGCAGGGCGGACTGGAACCAGCCGCGGTGTTGGTCGCTGCCCTCAAGATAAAGGTCCGCCGGCGCCCGCAGTTCGGGCCGCGCTTCGACCACCGCCGCGTGGCTCACCCCGGAATCGAACCAGACGTCGAGGATGTCCGACTCCTTGGCGAACTCGCGGCCGCCGCAGTTGCAGGCCACGCCCTCGGGAATGAAATCAACGGCCTCGTGCTTGAACCAGGCATCGGCCCCTTCCTTCAGGAACAACTCGTCGATCCGGTCGCAGACCGCCTGATTCTTCAGAATCTCGCCGCAGGCGGTGCAGGTGAGCACGGTCACCGGCACGCCCCAGGAACGCTGGCGCGACAGGCACCAGTCGGGCCGGGCCTCGACCATGCCGTAAATCCGCTGCTGGCCCCAGGCCGGGGTCCAGGCGACCTCGCCGATCGCGGCCAGGGCCCTGGCGCGCAGGTCGAGATTGTCCATGGCGATAAACCACTGGGCCGTGGCGCGGTACATCACCGGCTCCTTGCAGCGCCAGCAGTGGGGGTAACTATGCCGGATCGACGATTCCTTGACCAGGGAACCCTCGGCGGCCATGTCGGCGATGATCCGCCGGTTGACCTGGGGAACCCGCTCGCCCTGATAGCGGCCGGCTTCGGCGGTGTAACAGCCGGCGTCATCCACCGGCGACAGGATGTCGAGGCCATAACGCAGGCCGGTGAGGTAGTCGTCGGCGCCATGGCCGGGAGCGGTGTGGACGCAGCCGGTGCCCGCATCGGCGGTGACGTAATCGGCCAGCACCATCAGGGAATCGCGCTCCATGAAGGGATGGCGGCAGCGCTTACCCTCCAGGGCCGCGGCGGAGAAGGTGGCGATGATACTGTACTGTTCGATGCCGAACTGCTCCATGCAGGAAGCCACCAGTTCCTTGGCCAGAATCCAGGTCTCGTCGCCGACGGCCACCGCCGCGTACTCGAAGTTGGGATGGAAGGCGATGGCTAGGTTGGCCGGCAGGGTCCAGGGGGTGGTGGTCCAGATGAGCACCGACACCGTGCGGCCGGCCAACTCCGGCGCCACTGAACCGAGATCGTCGATCACCGGAAACTTGACGTAGACCGAGGGCGAGGTGTGATCGGCGTAGTCGACCTCGGCCTCGGCCAGGGCCGTGCCGCAGGTGGCGCACCAGTAGACCGGTTTCTTCGAGCGGATCACCGCACCGGAAAGGAGAAACGTGTTGAACTCCCTGGCGATGGTCGCCTCGTAAGGGTAGTTCATGGTCAGGTAGGGATTGTCCCAGTCGCCGAGGACCCCCAGCCGCTTGAACTGCTCGCGCTGGCTCTTGATCCATTTCTCGGCGTACCTGCGGCAGGCGGAGCGTTTGCCCAGGGTGGAGATGGTCTGTTTTTTCTCGCCCAGCTCCAAGTCGACATTGTGCTCGATGGGCAGGCCGTGGCAGTCCCAGCCGGGGATGTAGGGGGCGTTGAATCCAGCCATCCGCCTGGAGCGGAGAATGATGTCCTTCAAAATCTTGTTCAGGGCATGGCCGATATGGATGTTGCCGTTGGCATAGGGCGGGCCGTCGTGGAGCACGAACAGCGGCCGGCCGGCGGCTGCTTCCTGAATCTGCCCGTACAGGTTTTCCTTGTCCCAGCGCTTGAGTACCATGGGCTCGCGCTGGGTGAGGTTGGCCTTCATCTTGAATTTGGTCTGCGGCAGGTTCAGTGTTTCCCTGTAATCCATGGTTGTTCCTGATCGGGCAAAAGAAAAATGGCCGGGAAGCCGGATTGTTTGCAAAGTGAAAGATTGTACCAATCCCGCTTGAGAGTGCAAGGGAAAAGGCGGCCGGGCCGGCGCCTGCCCGGAAGAGGAGTGGAGGTTTTCAGGGGATTTCGGGACGGCGCGGCCCGCTTTTCAGGAGGGGCAAATCGGGCCGACATCCCTGCTTGTCTTTTTCTGCCGTCGGTGTATTGTCCGGATATGGCGTCGGGCCGGCAGGAGCGGCGGCCCCGCCCGAATCGATCCTCAACCACCTGGAGTTGCACCGTGAATGCCGAGCATACCCCCTCTTTCTGTGTGATCTGCAACCAGCACGAAACCCCAGCCGGCGCAGCCGAGGAACTGTGCCCCTCCTGCGAAGCCCTTGCCCGCGCCGTGCAGGAACAACCCGAGGCGGTGCGGCAACTCTGGCTGCGCTATCAGAACGAACCGATCTTCCCCGAGGCGATCCCGCGGACCATCGAAAGCGAGGCTGAACTGCCGGAGGTGCTTGACGGCAAACGCTACCGGACCATCGACCGCGATCGCAACAAATGGTACCTTTCGGTGAGCGAGGTCAACGGCAAGCCGGTGGAAATCTTCGCCTCGACCGCCTTTGACCGCGACCACGAACTCCAGGCCCGCATCGCCAACCTGACCACCATCACCCGGCTGATTTCGCTCCTGCTCCGGCACATCTTCCTCGGCGAACCGCTCACCTTCGACAAGTGCCTCAAGCAGATCCAGCGCAGCTCCCGCCAGAAAAACGACCTGCCCGACATGCTCTACGGCGTGCTCAACCGTTACAAGACAGAGTAGATTCCGCTAGAAACGGCCAAGACGGGCACGGCGCACGTCGCGGCGCCTGCGCGGGTGTCTGCTCCCCGAGAACCGGGCAGACGGACAACCGCTCCGTGTCCTACACTTTCTCCATGAACTTTTTGGTATCGATGACGAAGCGCTCGTGCCGGCCCCGGCCGATCTCGCCCTTTTCGTCATGGGCCGCCACCTCGAACACCAGCCGGCGGCGGTCGACCTCGACCAGGGTCGACTCGCAGGTGACCCGCATGCCGACCGGCGTGGCCTTGCTGTGAGTGATATCCACCTTGATGCCTACCGTACCGAACCCTTCGGGTAGATAGGGGAGCACCGAGGTGAGGCAGGTCTTCTCCATCAGGGCGACCATGGCCGGGGTCGCGAACACCTCGACCAAGCCGCTGCCGTAGCGGGCGGCGGTCGTCTCAGCGGTAACCATCTGTTCTTCCTTGCCCCTGACTCCCGTGGGGATCTGGATCTCCATGCCCGTTCTCCTTGCCGCTGCGCCCGGCCGTTGCCCTTCGATCGTCCCGACCGGGCCACTGTGGCCTCGGAGGAAAAATCGATAAATATTCGTGAATTTAGGCTTATAACAGCGAAAAGTCGGCCCGTCAAGGGACAAGCCGCCCGGTTTGGGGCGGTCTTCGGCCGCCTCTGGGGAGTGGGACCGGCTCAGGCGACCAGATCCAGTTGCTGCATGGTACCCGCGCCACCTTTCTCGAACAGAAACAGGCCGGTGGCCCTGACCTGGCCCTGCAGCGCGTTGTCGCTGTCCTTGACGCTGAACGGGGTCTCAACCCGGCCAAGAGAGATGGCGCCGACTCCCTGTTCGGCCAGGGTCAGCAATGTATCCTCGCCCGCGGCGGTTTTCACCCAGATCCGCAGGCGGGAGAAGATGGCGTCGTTTTCGTCGATCCAGCCATTGCCGTCGCTGTCGTAGGCAGCCAACTCGCCGAACCCGTCGCCGCTTTTGGCGCCGAACAGCTCGTTGCCGTTGTTGATCACGCCGTCATTGTTGGCATCCAGGGCCAGAAAGCCGGAACCGGGACCGACAAAGGCGATCTGGTTGTCGACCCCGTCGGCATCAATGTCGAAGCTGAAGGTTTCCTGGGTCAGCTGGGCGGCGGTGCCGTCAAAATTGATCACCAGCGGATCCTTGAGCGCCGCCTCACCAATCCGGAAGCTCTCGTCCAGCGTCGAGGTGAAGCTCCGGCTCATGGTCAGCTCGATGCCGATCTCGATCTGCTGGCCGTCGGCGGTCACCACCATCCCCTGGGCCGTGAAACTGGTGGTCTCGGATTCGTGGTAGGTTTCATGGCGTTCGTACTGCACGCCCCAGCCCGGGGCAAGCTGGCCGATTTGTTCCTCCCGGACCGGTACCTGTTCCTGGCTGGCCTGCCCTGCCGGCGGCGCCTCGGTCAACCTGAATTTCCGGCCGGTGAGCCGTTCGAACAGGGCTCTGAGGATGCGCAGGTTCAGGTCGGTCATCATTTCGTCCGGGTCGCCCGTGCCATCGGTTCCGGACGATGCCGGCACCACGGCGGTCCGCTGCTGCTTGGCCGCTTCGGACAGCGACACCTTGGCCGCCTCCTGGGCGAGCTGCTCGGCCTGCTGTTTGAGGGTATCGTCCGAGCCGTCCCGGCGTTCGGCACGGACGGATTCCCTGCCGGGCCGCCACACGGTGAGCGACTCCTGGCGTTCGGAATATTCGACGGCGGTTCGTGAACTGGCGAGCTGAATGGCTGATTGTGCGATCTTCATGATTCCCTTCCCTGGTTCTCATTGACGATGGTGACGGGATACACGCGGCGCCGACCCTCATCCGTGAGCAGGCACCTCTCCCTTTTCGTCGTATCGGCCGCCCGCGATGAAATCTTTAGCAGGAAGTACAGGCATCTTGTACGATCTTGTACAAAAAAAAATTGTATGCTACAGTGTGCAGATTGAGGCATGAGAGAGTCAAGCAGGTCAGCCGCGAAAAAGCGGCTTTTCGCGTGCAGTTGCCTTTCGCGGCGGAGCCTCCCCAACCAATTTCCCTGACCACCAGCCAAGGTCGCGTTGATCGTCCGTCCCGATTTGCCGGCCCCACATTGTTCCATGTCCGTGCACAGCTTATCCCGCGACCAGGACGACGCCTCAGCGACCGAAGCCGCCACCCTCAGCTCTCTCTATTCCTTTCTGGCGCTGACCATGCGCTATCCCGACCCCGCCTTTTGCACCGAACCGTTTTTCGATGCCTTTGAATCGCTGCTCGCCTCCCTCGATTGGCCGTCCGAGCTTGCGGCAGTGCGGGCATGGCGGGAGTGGACCCCCGACCCGCTCGACGATCTGCGCACCGCGTATACCGGGCTGTTCATCACCGCCGCACCCGGGACCACGATTCCCCCCTATGCCTCGATCTATCTCGACGGCGACGGCACCCTGTACGGCCGGACCACCGAGCGGACCAGGGCTTTCTACCGTGAGCGGGGGTTCGATCTGACCGACGAGACCGAACCCGCGGATCATATCCGATTTGAACTCGAATTTTTGGCTGCATTGGCCGGTGAAGCCAGGTTTGACGACGAAGAACGTTTTCTCCAAACCCTCTTTCGGCCGTGGTTTGTCCGATTTCAGGAAAAAAGCATGCAGGAAGCTCGACATCCGTTTTATCGGGTGTCGATACAGTTAATCGATTTCTTCACCAAGGAGGAACAGTAAATGGCAATGAACCTTACCAGGCGGACCTTCCTCAAGGCCGCCTCGATTGCCGCTGCTTCCGTGCCGCTGTCCAAAGTGACGGCAAAAGCGGAATCAGGAGTTGTCAAAACCCCCCTGGTCACTCCAGGGAGCTTCAAGGATACCCAAACCGCGGTCGGCGGGGTGTGCGAGATGTGTTTCTGGCGGTGCCAACTGGTCGGCAAGATCCGCGATGGCCGGCTGGTCAAGCTCGAAGGCAACCCGAAATCCATCGACAACGGCGTGTCCATCTGCGCCCGCGGCAATGCCGGCGTCAAGCTGCTCTACGATCCGGACCGCCTCAAATACCCGCTGAAGAACGTGGGCAAGCGCGGCGCGCCCAAATGGCAGCGCATCTCCTGGAAAGAAGCCCTCGACACCTGCGGCAGCAAGCTGAAGGCCATTGTCGACCAACACGGCGCCAAGGGCATCGCCATGTTTCCACACGGTTCCACCGCCACCTATCCCATGGGGTTCTTCGAAAAAACCATGGGCACCCACAACGTCTCCGAGGCCTCGTTCTTCCAGTGCCGCGGCATCCGCGACACCGCCTACCTGGCCACCATCGAACTGGCGCCCAACGAGAATGTCGACATGGCCAACGCCAAGGTCATCTTCCTCATCGGCTGCCATTTCGGTGAGAACATCCATGTTTCCCACGTCAAGCAGTATCTCAAGGGGCTTGAAAACGGTGCCAAGCTGGTCGTGGTCGATCCCCGCTATTCGGCTTCCGCGGCCAAATCGCACATCTGGGTGCAGATCCGCCCCGGGACCGACACCGCCTTTTTGCTGGCGATCATGAATTATTTGATCCAGAACAAGAAGTTCAACGTCGATTTCGTCGAGGAATACGGCGAAGGCTTCGACAAGATGGCCGAGGGCATCAAGCAGTGGACCCTGGAGAAGGCCGCCCAGGAATGCGACGTGCCCGCCGCCCAGATCAAGGAAGTGGCCGAGCTGCTGGCCGCCAACATGCCCAACGTCTCCATCCATCCCGGCCGGCACGTGTCCTGGAACGGCAACGATTTCCAACGCCAGCGCGCCCTGGCCTGTCTCACCGGCCTGCTCGGCGCCTTCGGGGTCAAGGGCGGCTTCGTCCAGCCCATCGGCCCGAAAGGATTGGGCAAGTATTCCTGGCCCAAGGGCGAGAGCCATGACGAGAGCCTGCGGGAGATGGCCGATCTCTATCACTACTCGCCCCCCGGCACCCCCACCGACCTGATCCGCGACACCGCCATCACCGGCAAGCCGTATCCGATCAAGGGTTGCGTCATCTGGGGCCAGAACCCGATCCAGACCATCCCCAACCAGGAAAAGACTATCAAGATGCTGGAGCAGATGGACTTCGTCATGTGCGTCGATGTCATGCCCACCGACATCACCATGTATGCCGACATCCTCCTGCCCGACTGCTCGTACCTGGAACGCTACGACCTGGTCAAGACCGGCACCCAGTGGGATCTCGCCGAGGAGCACCGCCAGTACATCGCCCCGCGCATGCCCCTGGTGGCGCCCGGTTTCGAACGCAAGGACAGCGTCTACATCACCAACGAGATCGCCAAGCGCATGGGCTACGGCGACAAGATCCCGATTCAGACCCAGGAGGAAGGCGTCAACAAGGTGCTGGCCGGTGTCCAGTTGTCCATCGACAAGATCAAGGCCGAGGACGGCATCCACATCCAACCCGGCAAGAATCCGTACGGCGAGATGGATCTGACCGTGCATTTTCACAACGAGGAGATGGAAGACCACGGTTATCCCGGCATTCCCACCTACATCCCGGTGGAGCGTCCCCCCGAGGGCTATTACCGCCTGCTCTACGGCCGGTCGCCGGTCCACACCTTCAACCGCAGCCAGAACAACGCCTGGCTGATGGCGGAGAACAGCGACAACCCGGTGTGGGTCAACGACAAACTGGCCGCCAGGCTCGGTCTCAAGGAAGGGGACACCGTGTCCCTGGTCAACCAGGACGGCGTCACGTCGCGCACCACCACCACGGTCAAGGTCACGCCGGGCATCCGCCAGGATTGCGTCTACATGTACCACGGCTTCGGTTCGATGAACCCGGAACTGACCATCGGCCACGACAAGGGCATCGACGACCAGAGCCTGATCACCAAACTGGCGGTCGATCCGGAAACCGGCGCCCACGGCATGCGCAACAACTTCGTCAAATTCGTGAAAGTCAGCTGACCGTGGGCCGCATCCCGCATTCGTCAGACACGATTTACCTCTGAAGGAGAGTCCCTATGCAATATGGCATGATCATCGATGTCGACAGGTGCGTGGGCTGCCATGCCTGCGTCATCGCCTGCAAGGCCGAGTGGGAAGTGCCCGCTCAATACAACCGCAACTGGGTGCATCGCCTGGGCCCGGCCATCACCTCCACCGGCATGGCCGCCACCTACTATCCCGGCCTGTGCAACCACTGCAAAACCCCGTCCTGCGTGCCGGTCTGCCCGGCGGAGAAGGTCAGCGTCACCTTCAAGGACAAGAAGACTGGCAAGACCGTGACCATGGAAGTGGCCGCCACCTGGAAGGATCCGTTCAACGGCACCGTGCAGGTCGACCGCGAACGGTGCATCGGCTGCGGCGCCTGCCGCGATGCCTGCCCCTACGGCGCCCGCTATGTCGACGAAGATCTCAAGGACGACGGCAGCCTCGGCAAGGTGGACAAGTGCACCTACTGCATGCCGCGCGTGGCCGAGGGGCTGGAACCGGCCTGCGTGCAGACCTGCCTGGCCCGAGCCCGCATCTTCGGCGATCTCGACGATCCCAAGTCGGAAGTGGCGCAGTATGTGAAGAAAGGCGCGGTGGGCCTGACCTCCAAGGCGGTCCAGATCGGCCCCAACGGCATGTACTACGGCAGCAAGAAGGGCGACATGGAACTGCTGATGAAGGCGGCGCCGCAGGAGATGCCCACGGTTTCGTTGCGTCGCGGCCTCCTGACCCGGATGTCGCTCACCGCCAAAAATCAGGTCAAGGAGATCGGACTCCTGGGCCTGGCCGGCACGCTGCTGGTCAAATCCCTCCAGGAAGAAGAAAAGTAGGATTCACCCTTCTTCCAGCAAGGCCTCCGTTCCCCTGCCGTCTTTATGGACGGCAGGGGATTTTTTTTGAAAAAGCGCTTGGCCGGGCGGGAAGAAGAGGCACGGCAAACGCTGGCTTTTTTTCGGCAGTCTGCTACAATACGGCGGTCACGTCCAAAAAAACCGTGCAATTCCCTTTTGTTCCGGTTCAAGGCAGCCGAAAGACGAGTATGGAAGAGACACCCCGCACCGCCCCCGTACCGGACGAAGCGCAGAAAACGGCCGTGCCGGCGCCCCCTGGGCCCGCACCCCTGCCGCCGGCCCTCCTGCCGGAATGGCGGCAGTCCTCCCAACCGGTCTTCGTGATCGAGGATTCCTTCTACCGCTCGCGGACCCCGCCCCGGCCGGTCCACTGGTCCATCGCCTGGTCGGATCTGATGATGACCATGTTCATCCTCTTTCTCACCCTCTTCGCCCATCTGCACACCCACCAGGAAATCCGCGCCCACGGCGCGCCGAACAAGGTCGCCGACGAAACCATCCCGGTCAATGCCGGCTCGACCGCATCCTCGCTGATCTTCCACCCCATTTCCCAGGACATCTCCCTCAAAACCGGGGACAAATTGCAGGAAACCGCGCTGCCGAAGGATGCATTGCCGGGTGCGGACGTCCTCATCCGCCACCAGGCGACGGAGGTCCCTCCGCCCCCCGAGCCGCTGGACCCGATTCCGGAAGTCGGCCGACAGCAGCCACAGCCGTCTCCCTCCCCTGTCGAAGCAACGGCCGCACCCACGGCACCGACGCCACCCACCGACCTGCAACAGCGGGAAGAGGTGATCACCAAGATCTACGACCTGTCCAAGCACGCCCTGGAGAGCGAACAACTGGAGCGGTTCGCCTCGGTGGAACTGATTCCCGACAAGACCATGCGCATCATCCTCACCGGTGACCTGCTCTTCGACTCCGGCCAGACGGAACTGACCCGCAGCGCCATCGATTCGCTGAAAAAACTCTCCGGGATCATCAAAAAAACGCCCTACATGATCAACGTGATCGGCCATACCGACGACCGGCCGGTGAAGACCTCCCGTTTTCCCTCCAACTGGGAACTGTCGCTGGCACGGGCCGGTCGGGTGGCCCGCTTCCTCATCGAGGAAACCGGGCTGCCGGCCACCCAGTTCAGCGTGTCCGGCTACAGCTCGTTCAGGCCGATCCAGCCCAACACCAGCGAGGAAAACCGCAAGGCCAACCGGCGGGTGGAGATCGTCCTGTCCAAGGAATTGCCGCAGGTCGAAGCGGCCACGCCCACCAATCTTCAATAACCTGGTCCTTCCGCCATGCAACGACGCAACCTCATCGGCCTCACCCTTTGCGGCCTCCTTTTTCTGGGCGGTTTCCTCTTCAAGGGCAATCTGAGCTTCTACTTCAACATCGCCAGCCTGATGATCGTGGCCGGCGGCAGCGCCACCGCCGCCCTGCTCAGTTTTCAGCTGGAGCGGCTGCGCATCGTGCTGCGGGTCGTCCGGTCCTCCTATGGCAGTCGCTTGAAATCCGAGGCCGAGATTGTCGACATCCTCATCAACCTAGCGATCAAATCCCGGATGGAGGGCATCCTTTCCCTGCAAAAGGACGAGGACCAGACCTCGATCCTTTTTCTCCGCCGGGGGCTGGGCTGCCTGGTGGACAACTACGAGCCGCAGCAGATCCGCGACATCCTCAACACCGAGATGTATTTCTTCAAGCTGCGGCGCGAGGACAGCGAGCGGGTACTGCGGACCATCGCCGACTTCTGCCCGGCCTTCGGCATCGTCGGCTCGGTGGCCGGACTCATTCCGATGCTGGCGGGCATCGACGACACCGGCATCATCCTCAAGACCGTGCCCCTGGCCCTGACCTCCATCCTTTACGGCCTGATCTTCGCCAATTTCTTCTTCATCCCCTTTGCCGCCAACCTGCGCGAGCGCACCAACCAGGAACTGCTCCTCCAGAAGATCATCATGGAGGGCATTCTCGCCATCCAGGGCGAGATGAACCCCACCGTGCTCCGCACCAAGCTCCTCTCCTTCCTCACCCCCTCGGACCGCCAGGCCGATCTGGTGCCGCTCTCCCGCATCCAGGAACGGTTTCACATCCGGCTCGACGATCGCACCGATTTCGACGACCTCGATGACCGTCCCGGACCGGCGGTCTCCTGACCCTTTTCTTTAAGAACCATTCCCGCAAAACAGAGATGCAAAAAGCGATGGGTGGTGTAGTATACGGCTCGCCCCCATCGCCGTACCGCCCCAGCGCTTTTCAAATAACTTTTTGTTATCGTTAAAAAAAGATACAAAGAGGCCCTCCATGCGATTATTGCTTTTCCCTGGACTTTTGTGCTGCGCCCTGCTTTGGGGCTGCGGGCCCGCCACGGTGGCTTCGCTGGTCAGGGAACAGGGTGCTGAGCAGGTGGCCGGCCGCGACGTGCTGCAGTTGGTTCAGGGCAACACCCTGTACCTCCACGCCTTTGACGAGGACGTGCGGCTCTACTTCGATCCCTCGGGCAAGGTGTTCGGCAGGGGCACCGGCACCGAAAAAGACAGGGGCAGTTGGGATGTCAGTGACAAGGACGAACTCTGTTTCCGCATGAACAAATGGTGGTATGGCGATCTGCGCTGCTTCACGGTTTATCACGTCGGCGACCGGGACAAGGTGCGGCTGGCCACCGCCAACGGGGTGCTCCACTATACGGCCGAGCAGGAATCCGGCGACAGCAAGGGGCTTGCCGCTACCGGCGAGCGGAAAAAAAAGAGCCTGCGGCGGCAGGTCCGGGACGAGCAAAACGGCCAGAGCCCGGACCTGGCCCCCGATGCCCCGACGCGGCAGGCAAAGCCACCAGCCCTGATCGAAGATCGTCCGCACACCGACAACACCGGCAAGGACACTGGCGTCACCATCGAATACATGGCCCGGGATTGTCCGGGCTGCAACCTGGCCGGGGCCGATCTCGGGCGGACGGATTTGATCAACGCCAAACTAGACGGGGCCGATCTGCATGGTGCCAACCTGAGCATGGCCAACTTGCGCCGCGCCGACCTGCAGAAGGCCGATCTGCGCGAAGCGGTGCTGACCTATGCCAACCTGCCCGGCGCCGATCTACGCGGGGCCGATTTGCGCGGAGCCAAGCTCAAGGGCGCCAACCTGATCAAGGCCGACCTCACCGGCGCTAGGCTGGAAGGAGCCGATCTAACCGAAGTGCTCAAGGACGGGGCTAAGGGGTTGAAGTAGGGGTTTTTAGCTGATTAGTCTTTTAGACTGTTAGGTCAACAGGTTGGGAACGCATTGAGACGCTCCTGCGTCTGAAATGAACGAAAAAAGCGTATGCCACAGCCTCAGCCAGAACAATGAGCACTCTTCATGCGCACAGAATTATCTCGGATAATCAGTCCTTTTTTCTATTCATCCAGGGTGTTGAACGAAATTGGACGCGGGAGCGTCCAGGGTTTCGTTCCCACGCTGGAGCGTGGGAACGATCAAAATTCGGCCGACGAGCGAAACAGCAGAAGCCGCTCGCCCCGCCCAGCGTTCTTTTGTGTGCAAAGAGGATTGTTCGGGGACGGTGGGTGCCCTTACCGCTGAGCCGGACGGCGGGGTGCGGAACCGGAGCGAAGGGGCGAACTGTCCGAGCGCAGCGAGTTTTCGCCCCGCCGGTTCCGGACCTCGCCGAACGGGGTCGTCTCAGCGGTCGGGCTGCCCTTTCTTTTGATTCTTTTCTTTGGGCACGCAAAGAAAAGAATGCCCCTCCCGCAGGGAGACAGAAGATGGAAATTCGTGCAAGTTTGGAGAATATCAGAGAGAAATTCGAGTTGCTGGTGGGCATAACACAGCCGTGCCCACACTTTACACGGCTTGGTTCCCATGCTGGAACATGGGAACAATCAAATTTGCAAAATAAGGTTCTCAAATGAGCAATGAAGTTTTGGAATTTGCGGAAGCGATAGGGGCAAAGGATTTAAAACAGATTCTTCAGGGTACCGCCCTAGTTCAGTGAAAAAACATCTACAAAATCAACGCAAAGTTAAAATCAACATATTGAAATTTCAGTAAAAATATTGCAATATCCGCCTGTCCTAAAAACTCACTTGGCAGGTGAAATTATGAAGCG